>Ga0123353_10000236_pt1 | contig 69878 bp, 61 predicted proteins | sample TergutLab28metaG_3_FD_92763 | JGI IMG/M metagenome (GOLD analysis project Ga0123353, IMG submission 92763) | Labiotermes labralis P3 segment gut microbial communities from Petit-Saut dam, French Guiana - Lab288 P3 | ecosystem: Host-associated > Arthropoda: Insects > Digestive system > Gut ... | reverse complement strand
TAACTGCTCTTGACGTCAGTCATTGTGAAGAATTTAATCCATGCGGAAAAAGCGCTTTCCCAAACAGCGGGAGCTTTTGCGGGCGATTCGATTTCAAGAATAATCGCGGCGCGGCTGAGAACCGCCGCCATACCCTGCAATACCCACGGGTCTGATTTTGCATTGTTTCTGATAATTTTATGGATAGCGGCTTTGGTCTTGGTTGATTCGCTTAGGTACTTTTCTAAATCACAATACCAGCCGTAAGCCGCCGAAACACTTATGGGGACACAGTCACAACCGACGAGCAGCCGAACTGAAGCCATATATTCATCGTTTTTTTGCGAATCTGCTTCTGCGGAATAGTCCGCCCCCCGCACTGTCATAAGTTCGTCGAAGAGATAATTCTCCGGTTTCAGCAAGTACAAGCGATGCGGCTCGGTTTCCTCTTTAGGTACACCCTCGCAAAGCAACTGCTTGATTTGCTGTGCTATTCCGCGGCTTCCGTAATCGGTAGCGGCTTTAAGCTCTTCAAAAGCATTTCTGTACATAATATCACCTTTTTTCTTTCAAAACTTCAACGAATGCTTGTTTAATCAGTGCTTTAATCTCGCCGAGCATCCGCTCGGCTGCTTCTGTGTCAGCTTTTTCTTTTTCTTGCTGTTTTCGCAGTTTTAAGTCGAGCCGTGCGTATTCATCTTTAAGCTCGGGATTATCGGAATTAACCACCAGTGCGGCTATTTTTTCCATAGCTCCCCGAAAATCGCCGATTATTTCACAGATTCGTGCCATCTCGGCAACAATTTCATTATCATGCGGACGCAGATAATGCGCCGCGGCGAGCTTGTCATAAGCTGCACGATATTCCTTTGCCCCAACCAGCTCAATTGCCTCGTTAATCAATATATCCGGGGCATAATGCACAGAGATGAACTGACTTAAATTTGCTTTACACTTCGGGCAATCATTTTGCTTGCCTGTGTTCGTGTTACATACCGGGCATAAAACAGCCATAATTTTTCTCCTTCGTTTTAACGGATTATATCAGTGAATTCGGCGTATTCCTTCCAACGTTCCATAATCGGACGAAGTTTTATCTGCATTTGCGCCGCTTCCTCATCGGTAGTCCACGGCTGCGCATTTGATTTACATGATTTCATATATGCCAAATCGCCGGGTTTTTCGCTCTCCGCTTCTTTACGAACACTCAAGGCTTTTTGCAATTCGCCGTTCTCGTCGGCGATTTTCATAAGCTTCTCTATTTCCTGACAGAAAATATGTACAATCATCCACTGCGGCGGTTGCTTATCGTTTTCGGGAGCCGGTCTGACAAAGTTTGCCCAATCCTGCAAATCGGAATAGACCTTGGTTAAAGCTTCCTGGTCGCGTTGCGCGTAACATTCCGCTGCTGCATTTTTATATGCGTTGGTTTTATTTATTTTTTCAGGGTCTGATTCATGATGCTGACGGATAAGATTCATGCAATCCTCGGCCAATCTCATAAACACGCTCTCGGCAGGTGATAAGTCGCCGCTTTCTTTGATAAAACCGTCAATGTTTTTCGTCAGCTCGTCAAACGCTTCTCTTGCGCGGACATTGTCGTTTTCCGCTATAGCCTGTTTAATTTCATCTGCTTGCTGACGCAGGCTTCCTTGTTTTAACGCTTTTCCGAGAATTTGCGATTGCGGAGAAGCAACATTCAGCACCGCGTCGAAGTCGCTTAATTTTTCGCGCAGCTCGCTTTCGCTCGGCGGTTTAATCTCGGGCGCTTCCATTACAACGTGCTGCGATTCACCGCCTGCAGATGCGTTGACGTGCTTTGTGCTTTTTTCGTCGATTTGAAGACGTATTTCCACCGGCGAGTTAACGGGCACGCTGTTTTCAAACGAAAGCACGATGTCACACAAATGAGTGTTTTCCTCAAAAATTCTTACCTTTGCCGAATACTCACTACTGGTGCGGAATTTATGCTCGCAGCTTGCGGGCAAATTCGTCCCTTTTTCCATTAACGGATGCAGATAGCGTTTGTTGTTTTCGTCGTTTAGTTCAACAAAAATAGTATGTGAAAGAGTAGTGGGCGGAGCTTGGATAATAGAAGCAGCGGCATTAAATCCAAAGGAAGTAATTGTTTCTCCCCCTGCTGTAATATCACAGTGATACGGCTCGTCTTCCGACGGAGCAGGCAATTTGCCGAACTTAAATGTGCCGTCTGTATCCACGGGGAACGCGCTGCTGTATGACCCGTCCGCTTTGCTTACATTCGCCTGCATATTTGCGGGTAAAGTGCCGTTCTTCACATTTACTTTACCGAGTATGTTGCTTTTTCCGGCGATTCCGATAGGCGGCTGAACCTCAACAAAGAGAACCGGCTCGGCTGTTTCCGTTTCGCCGGAATCGCCGCTGTATGTTATTTCACTGTATCCCGCCGACGCCGCAACAGCCGCGCCGAAACCCACTGCCATATCAGGCTCATCGCACAGGGGTTCGGAATTAATGGTATGCAGCTCAAGCGACGGGTCGCAGAAATTCTTACGTACGAACTCTCTTATGTAGGGAATGTGCGTACTCCCGCCCACGAGGAGAACTCCGTCAATCATATCAAGTGTTACGCCTGCTTTTTCCGCTTCTGACAATGCCTCTTTACATTTTTCGAGAGTTCCCAAAACCGTCGGCTCTATTAAATCCTCAAACTCTTTTTTTGTAACGGTAACGGATATATTAACCTGAGCGCCGTTTTGGTCTTGGAACGCACCATCCTGGCTGTAAAAGTATTCGTCCTGTGATGAAACAGCCTTTTTAATAACCTCTGCCACGAGCTTCAGCTTAGTAAATATGAGCATATCATTTTCGGTACTTAAATCTAAATCAAGTTCATATTCGTCTTGTAAATTTTCGAGAAGCATTCTTGCCAGCAGCTCATCAAACGTATCCCCTCCAAGATAGTTATGCCCTGAAATCGCAACTACATCAGCCATGCCGGAAGCGTAACGTACAATCGAAACGTCAAATGTTCCGCCGCCTAAGTCATACACCATGAAAATGCCGTCTTCAAGCCCGTTCTTCCAACAATAATATGCACTCGACGAGCTCGGCTCCTGTAAAGTTCTGATGATTTCAAGACCTGCTAATTCACCTGCTTTTGCGGTGTTCTCCGCTGCTTCTGCGCGAAAGTTAGCAGGGATTGTAACAATCGCCCTGTCAACGATATAATCCTCGCATCCGGATTGCGATTTTAAGTATTCCTGCATCTTTACTTTGAGGTCGCGAAGAATTTCAGCAGAAACCTCGATGGGTGACATTTCGGATTCGCCGACTTTTACGCGGTAATTGTTATCGCCCATGCGTCTTTTAATTGATGTAACCGGTTCCGGCTTTGTTCCCCGGCGATTGAACGCTTTTTGTCCGCCTATTATGCTTTGCGACTTTTTATCCCAAACTATTACAGATGGTGAAGTGCGCCTTTTTTGCGCGTCGGTATTACAGATAATCGTTTTATTATCGGGACCCATCATCGCTATTACCGAATTTGTCGTACCAAGGTCTATTCCCACCACTTTACTGATTTTTTGTGCCATTTTCATATCCTCCCCGTTCTTGTTTAATAGTTATTACCCCCAAAAGCAAGTATTTTATTTTTTTGTGAAAATATTTTTTATCCGTACGAAAAATCCGATTTTATTTTCAGCAGCATTTTCCATATGCTCCTGTATAACTTCTCCGGTATCAAGTTCTGTACTTTCTTCTATATCAGTCTTTGTGGCTTCTTCCTCAATCACATTCGGAATTTCTTCTGTAATTTCTTTTGATGCGGGCGGACGTGTGCAAAATACCTGTGCAGTATGCAGCAGTTCACCGCTGAACCGGATTTCCGGTGAAAAAGCTTCATGAATCGTTTCTTCCGGAGTGCTGCCGTCAACCCAACCCTCAACTTTAACACGCTCGCTCAGCTCATCTGTCAGCTTTTGACCGACATAATCAAGAATTTCGATATTATTGTTTTTTAAGGCTTGTTCTATTGCGATGAAAGAATTACGGGCATTTTCAGGTAAAGACTCTGAATGATTTTTAAAACCGTAAACCGCAAGTGCGATTTGCGCGATTGCTTTTTTCGCCTTGTCTGATTCGCTGATGTAATTTGCTTTGTCCGCTTCGCGCTCGGTATGGTTGCTTTTAATTACGTTGTACATTGCAGTTACCGGTAAAATAATTTTTACGTTTTCGGGAATTTCTCTTGTTTTCATGGCAATTATTCTCCTTTTAATTAAATGAATTTGTCTGTTTTTTTGCGGTAAAGATTCTCCATTCCCTTTTGATTCAAATCCCGGAAGCTGTCTGCCAAAGCGCCGAGCAAGGCTCTCATTTTGGGCTTATTAAGAAAGTAAACACCGTTTTCATCTGCAAGCTTATACGCCTCCAGGTAATAATCCTTGGCGGCTTTTATGTTTTCGGATTTTGTTTTTATATCGCCGAGCAACCATAACAATTCGGTTTTATCGGCGGTTTTTGCTGTATTTAACGCCGACGTTGCTATAGTTTCCGCAAACTGTGTGTTTCCGTTAAGAAGAGCTGACCGCGCCAGCGAAATATTATCTGAATTTATATCCTTTAACACAGCTTCACAATCATCATAGCGGGCTGATTGTGAAAACTTCAGACACTTTGAAAGTATAGCATCTAACTTGGGTGAATCATCGCACCCGGAAACAGAAGCGCCGTTTTTGTACGCCCAGTCAATCCGCATTTGCAGATATTCTTTCATTGAGCGTTTATTATAATCTTCGTCAGGTTCATCTTCCTCTTGGCTTATGACTTTTTCAAAAGGCTGAACTCCTGTCCAGTATTGGTAGAACATTAAACCTGCTTGATAAATATCTGATTTTTTCGTGTATTCGGGCTCCTTTTCCTCTGCGCCGTTTCCGAAATTTTCGGGCGCGTAAATTGACATGGTAGTTTTTAAAGCAACATTTCCGGCGCTGATAGCTGCGCCCATGCCGAAGTCAACGATTTTGACAACACCTTCCGACAGCATAACATTCGCGCCTTTTATATCCCTGTGCAGAACATCGGCTTTGTGCGCTTCGGCGAGTGCGGCAAAGAACTGCCGCATCTTATCGAGAACCTCGGCTTCGCAGGGGCGGTGATTAGAATTGTTGTGGCGTTCAATTAAGTCTTCAAGCGTTGAAGCATTTTTTATAAGCTCAATCGACACATAAGCGCATTTTCCGATTGAAGTATTAATTATACCCCAATTATAAATCTGTGCGAAATGCCTTTTGATTTCAAAAGGCGCAGAAGACGACAGAATCTTAGCCGGTAAGGCGCAATCTGAAAACATGCCCTCTATATCGCCCGCGGCTGTAGCTTCCGGTGAGTAGAGCTTCAAAGCAACTTCCCGGACGGCGGCACCGTTTTGAAGCTCATCGGCTTTATAGACAGTACCGAAGTTTCCCCCGCCCAGTCTCCCGCCGACCCGATACCTTTCCTCAAGAATCTCTCCGGACAAAGACTTTTCTTTTAAATCAAGCGGCATAACGTTTTACCCCCCTGTAATCATTCCGGCTTCCGCCAAAATCGCATCTAAGCGAGAAAGCCTGTCATCAGACAGCTTTGCAACAGTTTCCGGCTCAAATAAAGATATTCTGTCTAACTTTCCGGTTACGCGGTCAATCATAATCTCCCGGTTGCGCTCAAGCACAGTGTTTATTTCGCTTTCGTCAGATACGGGAATAACGGCGGTAGTATCCCCGTCCATTACCACCCGCACCATTTTTGCATTAGACAGGGCTTTGATATTTTTTGCAAGCTTGTTCATAACCAGTTCATCAAAAAGCGGGTTAATCGGGCGCGCTCCCATATATTTACCGCGGCGCTTAATAACGTCTTCATTGACTTCGTATTGCTTTTTAGCAATAAACTCAATAACCGCATCGTCAATTTTTAATTTACATTCTCTCATTGATTCAAATTTGCTTTCTTCGTTACGGGCAATTCTCCTTGTAATCCCTGCAAGAGCCTCGTAACCGAGCGCATTGAAAATCACTATGCCGCCGCTCCTGGTAATTCTTCCGATAAACTCAGGGCGGAAACACTTCTGCTTGCTTTCGGAGTGAACCGCTTCGCCTATAGCGTCCTTGACTGCATCCTCTATTTCTTCAAGAGGGCGGTTTTGACGGAGCATATCGGCTATTTCGTATTGACCGATATTCGATGTAAGCACGAAGAACGACTTGTTCCCGTAAGCGGTAACGCCGCGGGTGTCTTCTGCAACGCCTTCGTCGAATAACCTCATGAGCGGGTCCCACATGGACGGGTGGGCTTTTTCCACCTCGTCGAATAATATAAGCGAATAAGGGTCTTTGTTGATATCGTTTATAAGTTTGCCGCCTTCGGCGTAGCCCTCATATCCCGGCGGAACACCTATAATGCGTGAAGTTGCATGACTTTCCTTGAAGCTGTTCATTTCATATGTTGTTATTTTATGGGAAGATGAATAGACGCTTGCGATTTGCTTTGCGAGCTCGGTTTTGCCCGTTCCCGATAATCCCGCGAATAAGAATATAGCCGCGGGACGGCTCGAATCAACCATTCCTTTCTGGATTAAATCAAGCCTGTCGGCGACTTTTGCTACAGCGTGATTCTGACCGACTATCGCTTGTGAAAGCAAGTAGTTAAAATCCTTATCCTGCCCCATGCCTAAGATTGATTCTACCGGCAGCAGGGTTTCCTTTGAGATAATTCCGGCAATGTCCTCTTTTCCGATAAAAGGTTTATCGCCGCCGTAAAGATTCGATTTTGTGCGTTTAAGTGCAGCTATGCTTTCAAGCAAAGCAATCGCTTTTTGCGGAAGTCTTTTGGACAGCAAATAATCTACAGACATACGCAAAGCATAATCAGGTGATTTTTCATCGAAACTGACATCGTATTTTTCACTTATTTCTGACATTTTTGCATTAATGATTTGTAAAATCAACTCTCTTTTTTCTGCTGTTTTAGGGCTTAGCTCTTCGATTTCAACGAATTGCAGATTAATCCCGCCCGACTGATAATCGTCGAAAAGCTTTTTTGTTGCATTATTCATTATTACGGCGAGCTTATACTCGTTATTCACGAGCCTTTTTGCGCAATATCCGATAAACTCCTCGGCAATTAAATCAACATTATCAATTATGTATACGGGACGCGGATGCTCTTCCATGAAAGTGAATATTTGAGCGATTGCCGGATTCCCCGTGCTTTGTATCCCATAATGCTGACTTGTTTTTGGATTTTTATCGTCCCCTTGAAATTCGGAGAAATCCAAATACACAACCGGAGTTTCTTGCAAAAGTGCGGAATTGCTTTCTTTCAACGCCTTTGCCAAAAGGTGGGCGCAGGCGGTTTTACCGACACCCTTCTCCCCGAAAACCGCAACATTGTGGCTTGACGGATTATATAAAACCTCGATTATTTCATCGGTAATTTCCTGCCGCTCAATCAAATTCCGATGGTCTTTCACGGAAAGGTTTTGACATTCACGCAAAAAAACAGGCAGCGGTACAGAAAGCGGATTCCATTTGAGATTCTCAGCAATGGAAACCATCTCGCTGACATTCCATTTTAATTGATTTATTAAAATCATCTTTACGCCGGCGTCGCTGCTGTTCAGAAGCTCCAATAAAAGCCTGCGTTCATCAACGGCTTTTTCACCATGCTCACTGCCGGAGTTTGCGGCGTCGTTTAAAATCTTTACGCACTGCTCGTTAAAACTCTTCTCGTTTAATAACAATCGCGAGGTTGAAGCCCCCGATTCAAAATTATTGTATATGTGGGATTTTATAATTGCAAAGCTTTTTGATAAGCTTAAATCATGGGAAGCCGCTCTGTTTATAATTGCGGAAACATAGCCGTCGTTTTCTTTTAAGATTGCATAAATCATATGTGCGGGAGATGCTTCGCATTTCCCGCAGGTTTCTGCCGCTTTCAAAGCACTTAAAAGTATATTTTTCACACCCAGTGAAACGCCCGTGATTTCGCCGGATTCACTAAAAACATCAATATTTTCAAATTTATTTGAAAGAGTATCAATAAGATTTGAAACATCAATCATTCCATGCAGCAGCTCGGAATCAAAATTACCCGCGTCAGTGATACGTTTGAAAATGTTTAGTGCAAATTCCGCACAGCCGCATTTCTGCTCGCGGGCAAGCATATCCTCAACCAAGTCCGCTGCCCCATCTTCCCAATTAGCACGCTCATAGGGATTGATGTCGTCTTTTGTTTTCAGGCGCATTTTTTCCGTCGCTGATGCACATAAGTTAAAAGTCATTCCGTTTATCAGAAAATTACTCAGAATTTTACTCAATCGCACTACTTCAGGCGGATTTGATTGGCTGCCGCTCTCGCGCAAAACAAACAGCGGATATAATAACGATAATAGCGTGATGTTTTTATATGATTTTTCTGCGCAATGCTCAATCGCGGATTCGATTAAAAAAGCCGTTGAATCATCAAGCATAGTTACATCAAGTTCACTTTGACCGTCTTTCCACAACATAATAATATACCGAGCAGGCAATCTCGGTACTCCTTTCAAAAATACTTTACGTAAAAAAGGCTTACCTATTGCCTTTTACAGATTGAAAGAGATATTTCTGCAACTGTCTTATATGTTATTACTTTTTAAACGCCGGTTTTTTTATATAACTATGGATTTTTGCAAAATTGCCTAATTATGTATTTCAAACCCTGCGTATAAGCATTACTTTTCACTGTAATGTTCTCGAGACCCGTTTAAAAATTTATTTTCGGTAACGGGTGAGGTTATTATAACATAATTCCAATCGCCTGCGGCGATTGCGGCGGCAAAGCCGCCGACGGCGCTAACGCGCCGAATCATTGTTGAAATAAAATCACCGTTTCGGCTTTGCCGAAACCATCAGCAAAGCGGATACCAAACGTTTTACGTTTGGGTATGTGATTTTATTATAACACAGATTGGCAGAATTTTCAACCCCGATTGACAGAACTTTAAGCCCCCTTGCTTTTTTCCTCACATAACATTTTGCAAATATATTGCAGCACGATATGAAGAATACCGGAATATTACAAAAACAAAAGGCACACCGAAATGTGCCTGAATCGTATAAAGTGTGTTGTAATGCAACATCATTATGAACCGATAATCTTCACATAAAACGTCCTGTTCCTCGGTCCGTCAAACTCGCAGAAATAAACCCCCTGCCACATTCCGAGCATCAGCTTCCCCTGCGCAATTATAACATTCGCGCTGCTCCCGACTGCTGTCGCTTTCAGGTGTGCGGAGCTGTTCCCCTCGGCGTGCCGAAACTCCGCACGGTCAGGGTACGCCTTATCCAAGCCGAGCAGCATATCCCGCACAACATCGGGGTCGGCGTTTTCGTTTATGGTGATTCCCGCCGTTGTATGCGGGCAGAAAACCACGCATAACCCATCTTTAACACTGCTTTTTCCGAACGCTTGATAAAGGCATTTTGTAATATTGCTGAACCCCTGCCTGTCAGTGCTTAGTTTGTATTCGTAAAGCATATTTTCATTAAGCCCTCTGTTTATAAAATCTACATGAAAACAACGTTTTTCCCTATTATGTTTGCCTGTTCTCAAATTTTCAACCACGCTGATTGTAAAAAAGGGTGTTTTTATCAAACACCCTTAAATAAATCAATCTGAAACGTAAGGTAAAATCGCGATTTGCCTTGCTCTTTTGATTGCCGTTGTGAGTTCGCGCTGATGATAAGCGCAGCAGCCGGTGACGCGCCTGGGTAAAATTTTCGAGCGTTCGGTCATGCACTTTTTGAGCTTTGCGACGTCTTTGTAGTCGATGAACTCGGCTCTGTCTACGCAAAACTGGCAGACTTTTTTGCGGGCGCGCTTCATCGGGCGTCCGCCTTTGTCGTTAAATTCCTTCCTGTCGGACATTTTATTTTCCTCCTAAATGTTGAGTAAAGGGGGCGGTTGACGGGGATTAACCCCGCTATCCCCTTGTGTTAAAACGGATAGTCGTCATCAGATGCGGCGTTATCAACGAAGTCCTGCGCGTCGCCCTGCGACAGCACGGCAGGCTGCGAGGCGCTCGGCAAGGGAGCCGGCTGCGGCTGGCTGTATCCGCTCTGATAACCGCCCTGCTGATTATTTTGGTAACTGGGATAGCTGTTTTGATAGCCGCCGCCCTGCTGCTGAGCCTTGGGCTCACCCGTGAAGCTCGCGTGGTCAACGATAATCTCAACTATATCGCGCTGTACGTTGTTTTTATCGGTATACTGCCGCGTTTGCAGCTCGCCGTCGAGCAGAATCATTCTGCCCTTGAAAAAATACCTGCTGATGAATTCCGCGTTGTTGCGCCAGGCGACGATGTTGAAGAAGTCAGACTTCCGCTCCTCGCCCTTAACCTGATAATTACGCTCCACCGCGAGTCTGAACGATAGTACGGGGACGCCGTTGGGCGTTGACTTTAATTCAAGGTCATGGCATATTCTGCCCATCAAAATAACTCGATTGTACATAAAAGTCTTTTTCCTTTCCGTTAATCGTCTGACGGCGCAGGTGTGTCGTCTTGTTTAACGCTTTTGCCGTCTTCGCCCTGCCGCAAAACAACCATCGAGCGTAAAACGCTTTCCGTAATATTGATTACGCGCTCGAACTCGACCGGAACGTCGGGCGTAGCGTCGAAGTTGTACAGCACGTAGTAGCCTTCGTTCTCGTAGTTAATCGGATAAGCAAGCCTGCGCTTGCCCCACTCATCGATGCTTACGAGCTCGGCTCTTTCCCGGAGCAAATCGGAAAACTTGAGCACAAGCGCAGGCACAGCCTCTTCGTCCTTAACGGAAAAAACTACTACCGCCTCGTACTTCTCTTTGATTTTAGCCATTACTTTAACCTCCTTTTGGACTTTGTCCCGCGCGGTTTACAGCGCGAGCAAGGATAGCTTCCTTAAATTGTAATTTTCGGATAGCCTATACATATTATCATAAATTATAGTACTTGTCAATAGAAACGGAAAAATAATTAAGGCGTGTATTCACCGTCTATATATTCATCCAGCCGCTGCGCCTCTGTCAGCAGATTAAGCGGCACAGTCTGCGACACCGTTTTAAACGTCATGGAGGTTATAACATAGTCGCTTCCTGCGTATACCTGCAGGGAACCGGCGCTCTCCACCGAGATTATTACGTTAAAAGTTTCTGTGCTTGACGAAACATTCATGCCCTTATAAGGGAACAAGTCGCTTATGAGCAAATCGGGTATTTCTCCGCTCACCCGCCTTAAATCTTCAAGTCCCATCTCGCTACCATCGGTAAACAGCCAGTCACGCGACATGCCTACAATCGGAATTTGAACCTCGCCGTCCCGGATGCCCGCGTCGTCCGCAGCCGCACACCCTGCATAGAATACGGCGATTAAAACCGGTAATAAAAACCTTCTCATGCTGCCCTCTCTGAAATTTGTAAAGGCGGCATGCGCATTGCGCCGGCCGCCCGTAAGTTTGCTTTATTATGCCCTGCCGCCGAGCAGCGCCGTCAGCTCCTTGCACTTTTCAATGCTGCCTTCGATTTTAAGCTTTCCGGTCAGGAACGCCGTCGTGCCGTTGAGCTGCCCGTTAATCATTTTTGAGAAATTGGACGATGTCATCGACATTTTCGCCTGACGGTCATTATACTCAAAAGGCTCAATAGTAAGCTTATGCTCTTTAACTTCTACATAAAACACCTTGTTAATATCGGTCAGGTTCACCTGAAGCGCCAAAAACCCGTGATAATTGCTCCCGTTAAAGTTTGCCGTTTTGCCCTTAATATCCGCAAGAATATTCTCGAGCGGAATCATTGCTGCTGCCATAATGAATTCCTCCTGTAAAATAAAATGTCTGTTTAAAAGTATAGCACGAATTCATCTTCTTGTCAACTTGTATAATATTTGCAAATTGTCGGATAATAAAAGAAAAAGGCGAGGATTTAATTCAATTGTGATTATAATTAATTAACTTGAAAATGCGTTATCATTTTTAAGGTGCGGCGGTTGCCGCACAGCCGCGCAGCGGCTTAATTTAATTGTATAGTTGATTACGCGCTTACAGCGCGGGCGGCAAGCTTTGCTTGCCGGAAAAACCGTAAAGCGGTTTTTCAAGTTAATCAACTATACTTGAGTGAAAGGAAAAGCTTAAATGGCGAAAAAAGGCATGAAACGCCCAGAAACCGACTTCATGAAGCCGCCGCTGAACGAGGTTGCACCCGTAGAGGAGCTGCAGGGTAAGGCAAAATTCACCAAGCAGGAGGCGATTAAATCAAGCGAGGCACAGGAAGCGCAAGTCCCGCGAATCCCGAAGAACCGGAATTATTTAAACCAGTACAGATAACGTTACGGGCGTGTTTACAAACAAATGATAAAAAGGGCGATGATTTCGCCCTTTTTGCATATATAGCCGATTAACTTGAAAAATGCTCCGCATTTTCGCAGCAAACTCGTTTGCTGACGCGCCGCAGGCGCGCAATCGGCTATGTAATCGAATTAAGCCGCTTTGCGGCTTACGCGGCATTTGCCGCGTCTTCAAAAATGCCAGAACATTTTTGAAGTTAATTGATTATAGGATTAATAAAAAACATGACATAATTACTACATAAAATAATCAATAAAAAGCGAAAAAATGTTAACACAAAATGATGGATAAATAAGGCAAATTTTGTCATTTCTTTTATTGGATATTTAGTATGAATTATGTAAAATACCCCATTTTAAACAATATATTGACAAAAAAAATGAATCATGCTATAATAATAATCAGTTACGGGTCTTGTTTTATTAATGCGCTCACTATATTATATGTAGAGGGGAGGGATTCGGTTTTGCCTATATTTAGTTATTTGGCAGTTGATAAAGAGGGAAAAGAGAAAAAGGGCACCGTTGATTCGGCGAGCCGGGAAGAAGCGTCGGAATGGCTCAAGCAAAATGAGCTTATTCCGGTATCGCTTGTTGATTCTCTCGCCATATCGAAAGACATAAACCTTAAATTCTTTGAAAAAAAACCGAAATCGCGCGACATGGCAGTTTTCTGCCGCCAGTTTGTAAGCATACTCTCGGCGGGGGTTAATATTTTATCCACGCTTGAAATGCTGGGCGAGCAGACCGAAAACAAGTGCCTAAGCCGTATTATATGGGAAACGCGCACGGAAGTTGAAAAAGGCGAATCGCTGGCGGGCGCGATGCGGGTAAACCGCAATATATTTACCGATATATTCGTAACAATGGTGGAAGCTGGCGAAGCTTCGGGAAGCCTCGGAATCTCGTTTACCCGAATGGCAGAGCGGTTCGAGAAGGACGCCGCACTCAAGGCGAACATGAAAAAAGCAACGATTTATCCCGCCTCGCTTGCGATTGTGGCGGTCGCGGTGGTCGCTATGCTGCTGATATTTGTAATCCCGTCGTTTGAGGATATGTTCGCGGACATGGACCAGGGGCTTCCGGGAATAACGGTGGCGGTCCTCAGTGCAAGTAACTTCCTGCTTTCATACTGGTACATAGTTGCGGCGGTGTTAGCTTTGTTTATTATATTTGTTGTAAATATCGCGAAAAGCAGAGTGGGAACGCAGTTCCTCGGACGATTTGTGCTTCGGCTGCCGCTGTTTGGTAATCTTGTCATAAAAACCGCCTGCGCGAGAATGGCGCGTACGCTCTCCACGCTGATTGCGGCGGGAATCCCGTTGATTGAGGCTATTGACATTACCGCGTCGACCATGACCAACATACATTTCAAGAACGCGCTGCTCGCCGCCAAGGAAGAGGTTGCTATGGGCAACAATCTTTCCGAGCCGATTCAGCGCTCTGCGATGTTCCCGCCGCTTGTCCACCATATGCTTAAAATCGGCGAAAACACCGGCGGAATCGAGGGTATGCTGAACAAGCTTGCCGATTATTACGACGAGGAAGTAAAGAACGTCACTCAGTCGCTCATGGCGGCGATGGAGCCGGCGATTATCATAGTTATGGCGGGCATAGTGGGGACGCTGGTGATTTCGGTTCTGCTCCCGATGAGCGCAATGTACGACGCGCTTGACGCCATATAGTCTTTTAGTTATTTTTCGGCGAAAGCTGCCGATAAAATATATACATCAAATTTTATAGGAGAAAATAACATGAAAAAACTTCAACAACTCAAAAGCAAAAAGGGCTTCTCGCTCGTGGAACTGCTGATTGTTATCGCAATCATGGCAGTTCTTGTAGGTATCCTCGCGCCGCAGTACATCAGATATGTCGAACGTTCGCGCCAGTCCTCAGACGTGCAGACAATTAACAGCATAGCCAACGCAATCCAGAATACCACCCTCGACCCTTTCCTTGAAGATGCTATTCCGTCCGGTAGCGGCGCCCATATCACTGTTACATGGACTACAGCTACAGGTGCTCTTGCCGTTATCAGCACTGCAACAAGTGATGATTTAACAGCAATCACAAATTCTATTGTAGGTATAATCGGCAGCAATGAAACCGCCCGTTCAAACTTAGTCAAAACAGCCACATCAATTGCAATGGTATATTCATTAAATTCCGACGGCAGTGGTGAAATAAGTATTGAAACGAACGGTATGCCCACCACAGGTTCGTCGCGTACTGATTTTGAAAGAATGGTCAGAAATATCGGGGATATCGACCATAAATCATAAGTAATATTATTGTAAGTAATGTAAGGCGGGTGTCCGCATCCGCCTTAATTTTCTCGCGAAATTACTTTTAGGGAGTTCTTATGGCAAAATTTTTGAATATCGAAGTTGGGGACAGCTTTGTTAAAGTCTGCCTGACCGAGAAAAAGAAAAACAACGTCACACTGAAGAAAGCGTTCATGATTGAAACTCCTGTCGGCACGGCTGCCGACGGAATGATTTCCGACGCCGGGCTGCTCGGCAGCACGCTGACTCCAAAGCTGCATGAAAACGGCATGAGCGGCGTGAAAAACGTTATCTTCACGCTTGTTTCCGGCAAGGTGGCGACGCGCGAGGTCATGCTCCCCCCTTTAAAAGAAAACCGCGTAAAACAAGTTATAGAAGCGAATACGAGCGATTATTTTCCTGTTGATATAAGCAGGTATCTTGTTTCCTACGGCATGCTAAAGACTGTGAGCGAGGGCAAGGACGCGGGCACCCACACGATGGCGCTTGCGGCGCCGCTGCAGCTTCTTGACGGGTACATTAAGCTTGCCGAGAAAATGAACCTCGACATACAGGGCATTGATTATGGCGGAAACAGCCAGTTCCAGGTTTTAAAGGCGCTCGGAACAGGTAAAGTCACGATGTGCGTCGCGGTGACGGGAAACCATACCTGTATTATGATTGCAAAAGGCGACAGGCTGATTCTGCAGCGCATGCTTCCGTGGGGCGGCGACGAGTTTATAGATGCATACCTGTCCGCTAAGGACGGTGAAGAAAACGAAAATAACTACGAAAAAGCACTCAAGGAATGTTCAGTTCCATTAAATACTTTTCTCACAAAGGCAATCCTCGGCGAAAGTGATATTAACCGCGCATATAACCGCATTGTGGGCGGCATTACGCGCAGCATGGACTTCTTTAATTCCAGCAGGTGGAGCGCGCCGCTCGACAGTATTATTCTTGCAGGAACCTGCGCGAATCTCGCAGGGCTTCGCGAGGCTGTTTCAACAGCACTCAATGAAGCAGACGTTTTCCTGCTTGACAAATTCCTCGCAGCCTCGCCGAATCCCGCGCTGCAGGGGAACCCGGCGCTCATTTCGCAGTACATAACTGCATACGGAAGCACGTTCGCTCCCGTTGATTTGATTCCTGATAAATACAAGGCGACCAAAGAAAGAAAAAAGAGCTCAGAGCACGGCATTGTCGGCGCAGTCGTGATTTTCGCAACCTGCGTGATTGCGGGCGCGGCAATGTCGCCGTCTGCGGTTTTTGAGAGCAACAGGCTGCGCGAAGAGCTGGAAGATATAAGAAAAGACATTGAATCTGTCAGATACGTTGAATCTGAACACAGAAGCTATATGGTGTATCAGAACGCCGAAAGAGGTTTTACCGCGCTTAACGAAGCTATACAGAATAACAACAGCGGGCTCGTGGACTTTTTTGACGAGCTTGAGGAGAAGATGCCCTCGGATATACTGTTCCTGTCGGCGGTCTGCACTAATGAGGGAGTGCTTATGAACCTGCGCGTTCCCTCGCTCGAAACGGCGGCGGTGGTGATAAACCAGTTCCATACGTTTGAAAGCATAGAAGCGCTTGAAATCTCGGCGCTCAGCCAGGGGCAGGACGAAGCGGGATTTACATTCTACTCGTTTACGGTTAATTGCCTTTACGACAAGCCGGCGGTGTCGGACAGACAAACGGAAAGGGCTGACAGCATATTTGATGAGGGCGAGGAGGACTAAAGCTTGAAACAAAATCTGTTTTATCAGGGAAAACGCTGTTTTAAACTCGTTTGGTGCGGGAAGGACATGGTGAAAGCTTGAAGCAAAATCTGTCTTGTCGGGGAAAACGCTGTTTTAAATTCGTTTGGTGCGGGAAGGACATGGTGAAAGCTTGAAGCAAAATCTGTTTTGTCGGGGAAAACGTTGTTTTAAATTCGTTTGGTGCTGGAAGGACATGGTGAAAATATGAATATATCTAAACGTGATATAAAAATGCTGCTGATTCTATTCGGGATTGTCATTTTTGTGCTTTGTTATTTTTTGGTGTATCTTTCATTTACCGAGGAAAATGAATATCTGCTCGAGGATATTGAAGACGCCGAGTTTGAATACTCGCGGTTGAAAGCAATTGAGCGGGAGGTCGGCGGATACAGGCAGGCAATCAAAGATTCCGAAGAGTTTATTTTAGCGGCGCAAGCCGAATTCCCGGCTGACGTCCATGCGGCGGACCTGATTATGTACGTGGTGGAGCTCGGGGAGCAAATAGGAATAAATACGGGCGGGATTACGTTTATTCAGCCTGTCGAAATAATGACGGTGCAGGGGCTGGCGGAAAACGCCGCCGGCGGTCTTTCTTTCACTGCGCAGAGCGCCTACCGCACAGGGATTAACGTGAGTTGCAATCTGACATACGGGCAGCTTAAAGATTTGGTGAACTATATATACGAGGAAAGCCCGAAAACCTCGCTTCATTCAATCAGCTTCAGCTTTAACTCTGCCACGGGGCTGCTTTACGGCAACATGGTGGTTAACAAAAGCTTCCTCGGCTCGCACGATGCCGGATATACGGCGGCGCAGACTCCCGATATGGGGCTCGGTCTGCCGAATCCTTTCGGCGTAATACGTTCTGTACCTCAACCAAACGCCCCGCCTCAGTTTGAGCCAAGTGATGATTATGAAGAACAGAGTTAAAAATCTTAAAAAGAACAGCGGCTTCACGCTTGTCGAGCTGATGGTGAGCGTGGCTATATTTGCATTGATTTGCAGTCCGCTGCTTCATGCTTTTCTTACCGCGCAGTCAACCTCAAGGAGAAGCCATTATCTCGGCGACGCAACGCTCTCCTCCCGCAATGTTATTGAAACTATCAAGGCGTCAGGCGCGGAAGATGTTATTAATCAGCTTAGAGCAGATGCAAACCCGTTTACGTCGAACGGCTTTGAGATTCAAACGCTTGATAATGATAACGGAATTTACGCTTTCGATTTGCTCGGTTATTCCGCGGGGATGTCGCGGTTTGATTTACGCGTAATGCTGTCCGCGGGCGACTTTAATGATATAAATAATATGCAAATCGTTGACTACTCCCCTATGGACGGGGTGTTCGCGCAGTCCGACAGAGATGATGAAAATCCCGATATATTAGCGGCAAGGTATTTGGCAGACCGTGAAATAATCAGCAACAATGAATTTTGTACATGTGACGAGCTTGAAATCGAGTGTAATTGCTGGGAAAAAATGCGCGGGCTTTATAATCGGGTAATTACAGTGACAGCTCATGAAAATGGCGATAACGTAAGTATAACTGTTACTTATTATTATAAATTCGGCGGCTATGATTTTGAATGGCAGCGGGAGTTTTATAGAGGAAAAACAGCCGACAGCGCGAATATCTACGTTTGCTATCAGCCAAGGTATGGAGTAAGCGACAATATTGAAATTGAAAACAAACCCGGAATGAATCTGTCGGTATTTCTTGTAAATCAAGATATGCAGGAGCATTACAATAACGCAAATATAACCCTGCTTGAATCTGAGGGTACGGATACGGACACTGTTAAAACCCGGGTTTTTGCTAATTTTAAGCGCCCTTATGAGATACGGGCTTTTAACCCTGCTGTCATTGATTATAAGTTTTCGGAAATGTATTGGGTGGGTAATAAAGAAACATCCGGCGAGCTTGTTTCGCGCTCGCAGCAGAACCGCATGTACGCGGTGACAATTCATGTTTACAGGGAAGGCGAGCTTGCCGCGGGAGGCAGGCATTTACTGAGAACGCAGGCGGCACAGTTTGATTAAACAGCGTGACGCCGGTATCAATACCGCCTGCCTGAGCGCCGAGGCAGGGAACACGTAGGAGTAGGTTGTTATGAGCGGGATTAAAGCATTATTAAATAATAAAGGCTCTTCCGTAATCATGGTGTTAATCGCTATGGCGTTCATTTCCATACTCGGAACTATTCTCATGTTCATGGCGTACACCGGCTATCAGATTAAATCCGCCGAAGCCAAAGGCGAGCGTGCTTTTTACAGCGCGGAGACCGCACTCGACGAAGTGCGCGCGGGCATACAGGCTATCGTGACGGAATGTATCGCAAAGGCTTATACCGATATGCTTGTTGAATACAAGCACGATATGTATGATGAAGAAAAAGATGAGCCGATTAACTTGGAAGATGTGTTCCGCAGAGGATTTGAGCATTATTTCAAAACATCTGATTTATTCAGGCAAGTCAGCGATGGTTTGTTTTATAACATTTTAGCAGATGGCGACTTTGTTAAAGTGGGCGATTTTATTAGCGTAACGGAAAACATAAATATCACTTCCGCGCTGGAAACGCAGCCGCTTGACGGACAGATACTGGGTGAAGTTGACCGTAAGGCAGTTGGTGATGAAGTCGTTTTTGTACTGAAAAGCATCGAAATCAGCCACAGCACCGCAGACGGTTTTGTTTCAAGAGTAGCGAGCGATATTGTCGTTGTCGTACCGGATTTTTCCTATGTGCGCGCCGATTATCCGATTAATGATATCGCGTTGATTGCATCAGAAACATTAAACATTCCCGCGGCTGACGCTGGCATAAATGACGGCATTGCCTTTGCGGGAAATATAACAGTAAACACAGGCGAGCACTTTGAATTTTCAACAAATAACACAACGCTCATCAGCAGCGGCAATATAAATGTTAACGGGAAATTTACAACAGACAGCTATTCTTCTTTATGGGCGAGAAGAATCTTTGTTGAAAAAGACGATGATGTAGCTTACGAAAGCTCCGTACAGCTGCTCGGCGATACATATATCGCCGACGACTTGGTGCTGAACGGCGAGGAATCAAGAGCAATACTTAAGGGGCGGTACTACGGCTTCGGGCGTTCGCTTGAGAGCGCTGATGAAAGCAGCTCAATTATTGTGAACGGCCCGGGCTCAACCCTTGATATGTCGGGACTTAATACGCTTTTCCTCGCGGGGCACAGCTTTATTGATACGGGAAGCGGTTACAACGATATTTTAATGGGACAGTCCGTTTCTGTCAAGAGCGACCAGCTTGCTTATTTAGTTCCTGCGAGTGAAATAGGCCTACAATCGAATCCGTTTATTTTCGATACCGCAGAAACGCCCGATACAACAGGTTTTGAAGACGATTATCACCTCGTGTACAGACCTGTTGCCGCAACAGGGCAGACGCTCTTGTTTGTCTTTATGAAGTTCGACGGCATTGATGGTGCAAATGGTGCGAACACTTATTTCCAAAAATATTTTACAGATTATTCCGAAGAAATAAAAGATTATGTAAGCCAATATCTTAACCCATACCTCCTCCCTGATGACCCCGCAGCAAACATGCAGACAAGCGGATATTATTATGACTTGGGCATTGATGATATACTTATTTCACCTGTTATGCCCGGCGTTTCACTGCGGCTTTCGCGTATGTATGAAAATATAACCCGCTCGCTTTCAACGAGTATACAGGTCGGCAATGAAATCACGCCTTATTCTTATATTGTAGATACAAATGAAGTTAACAAGCTTGAAAACGGCAGATACGATTTTATTGAAGATGGCAATACTCGCGCCGTTATCATAAAATGTGAGGGGAATAGCACTACAAATATAAGCAGTCTTAGTCCTGACGTTAACTTAATACTAAGCACGGGAAACGTTATAGCAGACCGAGCTTTCGAGGGATTGATTATTAGTAACGGTACCATAGAGTTATACAGCAGTGTAACGGCGGCTCCCAGAGATATTATCCCGTCAATCCGCGCAAAGAATGAAGCGGGCGATATGTTTGGCAAGTTTTTAAATCAATCCTTTTTCACAGAAGACGACCACGCCCTTGAAAAGTCGCTTTCTTGGGATATGTCCGCGCTGGTGTCATACGAAAACTGGCGCAGGTGGTGAGTTTTATGAAAGCTGCAAAAAACATAAAAAAGAATAAAGGCTTCACGCTTATTGAGATTCTTGTGGTGCTGGCGCTTATCGGCGTTTCGATTGGCGTGCTTGGGATTTCGTCTTCCTCGTCGGCGGCGAACAACCTGCGAAAATGCACTAATTCTGTAAACAGCATGATAGCGCGCTGCCGGATTAATTCCATGTACCGCGCGGAGCCCGTCTTTGTTGAGTTTATTGTGAGCGGCGGAAATATCGTGGGCAGATACCATGAACGTTGCCTAAATGAAATCTGTACGCGTGAAGATTGCGAAGAAAACGGATTTCATGTTGACGAGCAGATTATGGGGAAATCCGGTATCACAGTTACGCCTGTTATTGACGGGGAAGAAAGCGGCCTGCCGCTCAGAATCAGCTTTACCCGCAGAGGCGCGTTGATTTTAGCTGACGAGACGGGCGCACCGTTAGACGGCGAGCCAAGTCTTGAAGAAATCAGATTCTCAAACGGCACGCTCACCTATTTGATTGACATAACTCCCGAAACTGGAAACAGACGTGTCAGAGCGGGGTGACGGACAATTGACAATTGACAATTGACAATTAACAATTAACAATGTACAATTGACAATTATTTGTAAAAGGTATCGTTATGAATGTTAAGAATCTAAAAAGCAATAAAGGCTTCTCGCTGATAGAACTGCTGGTCAGCTTCGCGATTTTCGGGGTGCTGTGCGCTGCGCTGGTGGGCTTTATTACCATGAGCTCGCGCTCATACAGAAGAACCTCGGATATGGTTAATCTGCAAATAGAGTATCAGATTGTAATGAATATGCTGAGCGAGTTTGTTATGGGCTGTAACGGGAGTATTGCGTTTAATGCCGATACAGGCACGCTGACAATAAACGACGGCGACGGAACAGTAAATACATTTGCTTTAGATGACGGCGGGCTCTTTTTGAACGGGAATATTGTTTCAAGGAATGTAACCGCTTTTACAGCGGTTAGAGAAACGGGCGATAATCTGCTTGGGATTACCATGTCGTTTTCGCCGACAAACCCGGGCGACAGCCGTGTTTATACTGCCGAGCAATTGATTAATCTGCGTAATTCGCCGGACACTCTCGGCGTTCCGGAACGCCCGGCAGAACCGGAAGAGGAGGATAATGACGATGAAGAATAAAATATGTCTGCGCCGCGCAGTCGCTGCATTTGTTTCGCTTATTCTTGTATTATCGTTTAGCTTTGATACCTTTTCGGTTCCGGGCGATTACGAAACTTTTTCAGCAATTATAACAGATAACGGAACTACCGGCTTAACGCTAAGATTAACCGCTGAAATAACCGCTGCTTCAGGTGTTGCTGTTAATTATAGTGATTTTATATTTAGATGGCAGCGCAGTGATACACAAACCGGTGTATATACTAATGTTAATGGAGCTACATCGCGGAATTTTACTGAAAGCATATACGTTAACGGATTTTATCGTTGCGAAATAAGACATGCGGAAACAGGGGAAACATTTTATACCAACATAAATCAAGTTAATATGCTTTCATCGGGTGGATTTGGAATAAGTCATCCGGATTTGGAAGTAGAATTTAGAATTACGGGTGCTTGGGGGAGCGGCGGCAGATTATTTGTACAGTATGAAACGAGAATTTTTAATACAGGAAATACAGCTATAAACGATTGGGCGGTTAAGGCTATTATTCCTAATGAAACAACAATTGAAAGTTTTTGGGGTGGTGCAAATCTATCAATGGATAGTATAAATCAAGAACTTGTATTGTCAAATTCCGGTAGTATTCCCGCAAATAGTTCAATTACTTCTACATTTCAATTGGGATTTACTCCGGGAGAACTTTTTAATGTAAGTACTAATCAGAATATAAGTGTGTCATTTCTTATGTTAAATGCGAGTGTAAATATCGCTACCGGAATTTTAACATCATCTTTTACAATAACAATTAGAAACACCGGAAGCACTGCCATTAATGCTTGGGCGTTTAATATTGACCTTTCAGAAGGGGTTATATTTAACAGTCAATCTAATATGACAGTTCAGCACATACCGGGCGACAGGGTCACTCTTTCAAATTTAAGCTGGAATAATAATATCGCAGTAAACGGCAGTATTCAAACCGGAATTAGTTTAAGTTACCCTGTACCATTGAGATTTATTTTAGATGCTGGAAATATAGAAGCAACTTTGGACATTGAAACCTTGGGTAACGGGACAACAATAGACATTTGTACTGTTAGTTTTGACCGGAACGGCGGCATAGGTTTAATGTCAGATGTTTTCGTGGCTCGAGGTAATCATTATAATATCAAAACAAATACATTTACCAGAGCAAACTATACTTTTAATGGTTGGAATACCGAAGCAGACGGAAGCGGAACACATTATGCAGCGGGTGAAACCATAGATTATGTGTATTGGAATACTATCTTATATGCACAGTGGGAGGAAGTGCTGAATTATACAATAACTTTTAATCCGAACGGTGGGGAGGTTAATCCAACAAGCGCAGCAGCAGAACCTGACGGCACATTAGTAATACTCCCTACGCCGACGAGAAGCGGTTTCGTATTTAACGGGTGGTTTACGGCGCAAGAATACGGCATTGAAGTAACAACGAGCACAGTATTTACCGCGGATACTACTATTTACGCGCAGTGGTTGCAGAATCTTTTTATAGTTACATTTAACCCGAACGGAGGCTCGGTTGACCCGCTTAGTGCCTTAACAGAAGTTGACGGGAAGCTTTCTTCTTTACCGATACCGGAGAGAAGCGGCGCAAAATTCGCAGGTTGGTTCAGAACAGAAGCTGATGGCGGAGCGCAGGTAACGACAGATACAGTGTTCACAGAGAACGTAACTGTTATCGCGTATTGGACACACGATATTGAATATGACCCGAACGGCGGGCTCGGCACAGCATTTTCTGTCGATGTAAGCAGTGGTGAGAATCACATTGTCGGCATGAATTCTTTCACTGCTCCTGAGGGTTATGTATTCGATGGCTGGCTTCGTGAAATGTCGGGCGGCAGCATAATACGTTATTTGCCGGGTTCTACGATTTCGGGTATTACAGAGAATATTGTGTTATACGCGCAGTGGGTACTCGTGCCGGAATTTAATTTTACCGATTCCTCGGGTGGGATTATTATGAAATATATATTACTGCCGTCGGATACCGATGAGAGCGGGATTTTAAACGGCAATAACCTAAGGGTTTATTTCAAACTCATAGGAGATACAGAATTATTTAATATCGAATTTGTTTATGAATTGGATGGTATACTAAAGGAAATAAAAATAGAAGATATAAAACAAGAGGTCGGCAGTACCGATGTTTATTACTTTGATTTACCCGGCGATATATTAAACGCCCTTGATAACGGCGCAGACCAAGTAACGATAACCGGAAACGTTTTAAACGGTGAGAATAAAAATATCACTGTCCGTAAAATCGGATTATTTCCATTACACTAAACAAAACCCCGGAGGAGGATTTTTATATGAGAAGCGGCGGTCAGAAACTCAGGCTCGGCGACATTCTGCTACATCATGATGTTATAACGGAGGCGCAGTTATCGGCGGCTTTTGAATTCCAGAAGAAAAACAAAGGAATGAGGCTCGGCGACTGCCTGATTGAATGTGGTTTCATCACAGGCGACGACATCGCTACGGCGCTACATTTGCAGCTTAATATCCCCATTATCGACCTTCACGGGATTAAAATTCCGCCCGAAATTATCGGGCTTGTAAACGGCTCCGTGCTCCGTAAGCACAGCGTGCTGCCCATCGAGTTTGACCCGGCGAACCCGAACGTCTTGATTCTTGCAATGGCAGACCCGCTCGACATGGTTGCGCAGGACGACATAGCCATTATCACAAACTACGCCATTGAGCCGCGGATTGCCACTTACGGCGCAATCAACTCCGTTCTTGACCGCTTCTTCGGGACGAGCGAGGCTATGTCTGCGGCGGAGCAGTATTCAAAGGAGCGCGAGCTTCAGCTCGCGCAATTGGCCGCAATGGAAGCGCAGGGCGATACAGACGTTTCAAACGCGCCGATAGTGCAGCTTGTGCGTTCGATAATTGAGCAGGCGGTGCGTCTTCGCACAAGTGATATTCACTTTGACCCGCTCGAAAAGCAAATCCGCGTGCGTTTCAGAATAGACGGCGTTTTAGTCGAGAAGATGATGTATGACATCGCGCTTTTGTCGGCGATTACAACCCGCATAAAAATCCTTTCGGGTATGGACATTTCCGAGAAAAGAAAGCCGCAGGACGGGCGTATGTCCATCATTGTTGACAAGCAAGAGTATGACATCCGTGTTTCGATTCTTCCGTCTACATACGGTGAAAAGGTAGTTATGCGTCTTGCGCTGAGGACGTCGTTCGCGCGGAAAAAGTCTGAGCTCGGTATGAAGGACTATGAGCTTGAGCGGTTCAATCAAATTCTCTCGAACCCGCACGGAATCATTTTAGTTACAGGTCCTACAGGCAGCGGAAAATCCACCACGCTGTATACCGCAATTTCCGAGCTCAATACCGAGCAGGTAAATATAATCACCGTTGAAGACCCTGTTGAAGCAAACATCGCGGGCGTAAACCAGGTGCAGGTTAACCCCAAAGCCAACATGACTTTTGCTTCCGCGCTGCGCTCGATTCTGCGGCAGGACCCCGATATTATCATGGTCGGTGAAATCCGCGACTCCGAAACGGCGGGGATTGCTGTACAAGCATCGAACACGGGTCACTTGGTTGTCAGTACATTGCACACTAACAGCGCGGCGGCGACCATTACGCGCCTTATCGACATGGGCGTAGAATCGTTTCTGCTTGCAGACGCGCTTGTGGGAATTATGGCGCAGCGGCTTGTGCGGCGGCTTTGCACGGCTTGCCGTGTACTGCGTCCCGCTAAAGACCATGAAAAAATCTCTTTAAACATACCGATTAGTCAGGAATTGGAGATTTACGACACGGCGGGCTGCCACTTGTGCGGGGATTCGGGATATTACGGAAGAATCGGCGTATATGAAATTATGGCGATTTCGCCGAAGCTAAAGGCCGCAATCTCGAAGATGGCGACTACTGAGGAAATCCGCGATATCGGCATATCCGAGGGCATGAACACGTTGCGAATGAGCGCGATAAAGCACGTGCTTGAGGGGACTACAACCATTTCCGAGATGCTTAAAATATCTTTTGAGAATACATCAAATATAGGAGGCGGAACGTTATAATGACTTTTGAAACCTTGATTCAACAAGCGGCGGCCCTGCATGCGTCAGACCTGCATTTAACCATTGCGCGCCCGCCCTCCTGCCGTGTTGACGGGCACATTACGCCTATCGGCGACGAGCGCATGAGCGGCGCGGATATAGAAAGAGTCGCTTTTGAAATAATGAGCGATAATCAGAAAGAGATTCTGCGCAAGGACGGCGAGGTGGACTTCGCTCATTCCATTCCCCGAGTCGGGCGTTACCGCGTGAATGTGTTTTATCAGCGGGGAAGCATGGCGCTTGTCGCGCGTATACTTAACCTGCATATCCCCGGCCCGGAGGAGCTCGGGATTCCCGCAAGCGTAATAGAAATGGTGCACAAACGCAGAGGTCTGGTGCTTGTTACGGGAGCTACGGGCAGCGGTAAATCCACAACGCTCGCCTCGCTCATCAACATTATTAACAATACATACAAGTATCATGTAATCACGCTTGAAGACCCTGTTGAGTACCTGCACTCGCACAAACAAAGCATAGTTAATCAGCGGGACATGGGCACTGACTCGAGGAACTTTGCGTCGGCGTTGCGCGCCTCGCTGCGGCAGGACCCCGACGTAATACTGGTGGGGGAGATGCGTGACCTGGAAACTATTTCCACAGCCGTTACCGCTGCCGAAACAGGGCACTTAGTTTTCTCAACACTGCACACAGTCGGCGCCGCCAATACAGTTGACAGAATCATTGACATCTTCCCGCCGTATCAACAGCAGCAAATCAGAACGCAGCTCGCGGATGTGCTGGAGTGCGTGGTTTCACAGCAGCTGCTGCCGAAAAAGGACGGCAAGGGCAGAGTGGCTGCCATTGAGGTAATGCTGTCCAACGGCGCAATCAAGAGTTATATCCGCGAGGGAAAAACCTTTCAGATTCCGTCGGTTTTGCAAACGAGCAAAAAACTCGGTATGCAGACAATGGACGACGCCATATCGGAGCTTTATTATGGCGGCTGGGTTACGCGCGATACCGCGCTCAGCTACGCGCAGGACATAACCGCGCTTGACAAGCGGCTCGTATAAAAACGAATAAATAAAAACACTCGCCGTACAGTTTAATGTACAGCGAGTGTTTTATATGTTTATTTAGGATACGGTAAGCCCCGCGACGCGCCGCAGTATGGCCATTGCGTCGCCTGTTTCAACCTTGCTGTCGCGCCTTGTGCTTGCTACGTGCAGCTGAACAGGGTCAAGCTTTATGATTCCTGCAACGGCTCTGAGGATTTCAAGAGCGTCGTCCGTGCCGATTTCGTTATTGCCGTTCACATCGCCGTCGCGCTGAACGATAATCAGATAGTCGCCGGTTCCCGTAAATTCAATCGCGGCAGTGCCGTTTGAGGCTATTACGCTTGAATTTATAACCTCGAATTGCTTTGAGGTTGCGTTGTATCTGCACAGGATTGCGTTTCTGCCGGAATTCGCGTCGCCGACGTTAACGGTAACCGTGCCGTTAATAGCAACGGAAGAGCCGGAACCTATTTTAAGCTGATGAACGGGCAGGGGGTTCCTTGCGTCAATCTCTGTTTTCGGAATCGCGTATTCGGCAATCATCGTGGCTGTTCCGGAGGTGCGCTGAAGATTCATGTTAAGGGTTGACGCGCCGTTGGTTGAATTAACTCCCGTGCCGTTAATCGTGATTCTGCCCAGGGCGCCGTAATCAAGTGAAAGTATTACGTTTTTACCTCTGATTGAATCGAGAACCGCTTTGGAAATTGAGTTTGAGCCGGAAGCCATGGTAACCGTTATGGTTTGCCCTGTGTTGTTGTTTGCCGCGGTCTGAATATCGCCCGCCCTGTTGTCAACAGAGGTGGTACTGTTCGAGATGGCGGCGGCGGGTGCCGCTACTCTTACGCCCGAAGTAGAGCCTAAGACTGAGCCGGCTACCGCGCGAACTTCAAAGAAGTAAGTTGTGCCGTTGGTGAGCCCCGTAATCGTAAATGAATTAGTATTCGCGTTTGAATCGGGAACATCGCGCCATGTCGGGTTTCCCGAGGTTGTGATTTGTGAGTACTGATATTTTGTAATCGTGTTGCCGCCAAGGCTTTGCGGTGTGTTCCATGAGAGCACGACCTGCTCGTTTCCGGCTGTCGCCGAGAAGCTTCTCGGTGCCGAGATTATATTTACCGCAGGCATGCCGTTAATCTTAGCCGAGGCTGTGCCCTCTCCGTTGGAGTTCACCGCTCTGACCTGGAAAGTGTATTCGACGCCGTTGGTGACATCCTCCACAACATAGTTGAGCGGTACGCCCGAGCCCGTGCGGGGAACCTCGTCCCAGCTTTCGGTGTAGCTGCCCGAGGGCGCGTACGAATACTCATAACCTGTGATTGTTCCGCCCGTGAATGACGGAGGTGTCCATGAAATCAATACGTGATTGTTACCGGGTGAAACGCGGAAGTTCTGGGGAGCTGTTGCGGTACCTACAGGCATCGACCTAATCGCCGAGGTTGCCACGCCGCCTCCGTAGGCCTGGTTCACCGCCCGCAGCTCAAACGTATATTCCTTGTCGTTTTCAAGACCGGTCACGGTATATGCGACAGTCGTTCCGCTGGAGTTTGGGATATTATCCCATTGCCGCGTGTAACCGGTGGTAAGCCCGTATGAAAGCTGGTATCTCACGATATTGCTGCCGCCGGTGTTCTGGGGGGCAGTCCAGGTAAGCCTCACCTGGTTGTTGCCGGGCTCGGCTTTGAAGTTCTGTGGGGCTGTCGGCAGGACGCTGGTGGCTCTGGTTGAGGGAAACTCAAGCGACATAGTAATCGTGCCGTTGGTGTTACGCACTAAGTTAGTGGGGGCGGTGGCATTGATTCTGCCTATAAAAGAGCTGCCGTCCGCAAATGTGAAGCCGGAATTTGCGGCTATGGTTATATCGACTGTATAGCGGGTGTTCCCGAGGAACGAAGCTCCCGTAAAGTTCGTCGTTCCCACCCGCCACGTAACCGAATTTACGGTGAAGTTTGAGTTGGTGGGCAGGGTCGCTGTTGTCGGGCGCAGCCCGAAGGTTTCGGGCGCGGGGATTTGAACGGAAACGCTTGTAATGGTTTGTGTACCGATATTAATTGAAAAATCTTTAACGAAATGAGTTGCGCTTGTCAATCCGTTTTCTATTGTAGCGCGAATGAGAACTGTTCCGGTGTTGGTCGTTGTGAGCGAGTTTCCCGAAACAGACGCGCCTGTCGTCCCCGCGTTGACAAGGCTCCACACGATGCCTGTGCTGGTGGCGTTCGCGGGGGAGATGACACCCTCAAGCAAAAATGTTCCCGCTGTCTGATTTGCAGGGATTCCCGTTATATCCGTCACTCCGATGAAAGGCATATTAACGGATATGGTGAAGTCCTGGGTGTAATTCACGCCCTCGCCGGAGCCGCTCGCGATTGTCGCGGTTATTATCGCTGTTCCCGAGCCAGACGCATTAAACGCCGCACCGGAAATAGAAGCGCCTGTCGACCCTTGGTCGGCGACTGTCCAGACTATAGCCTGGTTAGTGGCGTTCACCGGCTGTACAGTGGCATTGTCAAGCATAAGCTGGGTACCGGCCGTTGCGTTGGTGGAAACGCCCGTAATGCTTGTCACGGCTATAAAATCTTCCGCCGCCGCTGTCGGTATTGTAATAAGTATAAGCGTAAGCGCTGTAAGTATAGCTGTGATTCTCTTTAGTTTCATGTTCTTCCTCCATTTTTACTATTTTTTCGTCTATATATAAAACAATATAAAGACGAAAAAAGTTTCAAAGTTTTTGTAATTCTTCAATATGTACAAATTAATTTTAACATATTTTCGGGATTAGGGCAATTTGCATAATACCTAAACATTATCAATATATTGCGTTCGTCATGTATATAATGCACAAATTGTGTATCATATAATAAAAGTTGACAAGTCATGAAAAATATGTTATAATAAGTGCAACAGAATAACTCATGAGGGAGTAGTTTGCGCGGAATTAATAATCCGCGTGGCAAGCCGTCATCACGGTTTTTATACTGACATGAAACAACGCTCACCGGAAAGAGCAGGTGTTTGCAGCCGGTGTAAAAACTCGGTTTTGTCTTAATTAGCGAGACTCAGGTATAGCCTGCATAAGGCTGTGCTTGGGTTTGTTTATTTTTAGAGGATGTATTAAGAGCCTATCCAACAATAGTCCACGTACATCTTGACAGCGTATTTTCCGTCATACTGCGTTAATTTTTTCTTAAATATCAACGGATATTCGCCAAAAAATTGCCTTGTCTGACGAAAAATCCACTCACCAATCTGTACACGTTCTATTGTTGGATAGGCTCTAAGCTTCAAGATAAAAAACCCAAATCGGTGAAAACGATATTTTAATACAACATTAGTAAAGAAAGGGCATAATAAAAATATGGATACAGAGTTTTACAATAAAGGTATTTCGCAGTCATTGAGAGTGCTTGATGTGGATTTTGAGCGCGGCTTAACCGCGGACGAGGCCGCACGAAGGCTCGCGCAAAACGGCGCCAACAAGCTTGCAGGCGCGAAGAAAAAGTCGCTGCTTATGCGGATATTGGCGCAGTTCAAGGATTTTCTTGTTTTAATACTAATTGCGGCGGCAGTGATTTCCATAGTTGCCGGGGACGGGCTCAAGGACGCGGTTATAATCATGGGGATTCTGGTTGTTAACATGATTATCGGCATTACGCAGGAGAATAAAGCCGACAATGCGCTGAAAGAATTAAAAAGCATGTCAAGCCCGAAAGCTAAGGTTCGCAGAAACAGTGCAGTCGAGAGGATTGAATCCGGGAATGTTGTTTTAGGTGATGTAATTGTGCTGGATGCGGGCGATTATATCCCTGCCGATTTAAGGCTTGTCGAGTGCGTTAATCTCAAGGTTGACGAATCCGCGCTGACCGGCGAGTCGGTTCCGGTTGAGAAAAATGCAGAAGCTGTTCTTGACAGCGGTGTGCCGCTCGGCGACCGTGTAAATTCGGCAGCAATGGGCACTGTCGTGACTTACGGGCGCGGCGCGGGCGTCGTTTGTGCTACGGGAATGAACACCGAAATGGGCAGAATAGCGGCGATTCTGAACGAAACAGACGAGGGCAGCACGCCCTTGCAGGACAAGCTGAACGGCATGGCAAAGGTGCTCGGGATTGTCTGCATTGCGACCTGCGCGCTTGTGTTCGGAATCGGCTTCTTATATAACATGCTCGGTATCGGCGACCCGCGCGATATAGTTGAAATGCTGATGGTGTCTGTGTCTTTGGCTGTTGCGGCGGTGCCGGAGGGCGTCGCGATTGTGGCGACTGTAATCCTTGCAATCGGCGTGCAGAAAATGGTGAAAAGAAATGCAATCATCAAGAAGCTCAGAGCGGTTGAAACGCTCGGCAGTACTACAGTTATATGCTCGGATAAAACAGGTACGCTGACGCAAAACAAAATGACAGTGACGGAAATATGGACAATTGACAATTTACAACTTACAATTGACAATTTGTTTAAGTGTGGTGTGCTGTGTAATAACTCAATCAGAAATGAAAACGGCAGCTATATCGGCGAGCCGACGGAAGTTGCGCTTGCTGTTGCTGCAGACAAAGCGGGTGTTGACATCAGCGGCTGCGAGCGGACTGATGAGATACCGTTCGACAGTGAAAAAAAGTTTATGCAGGTTACTGCAGGCGGAAAAAACTGGCTAAAAGGCTCGCTTGAAGCTGTATTAAGGCAGTGTACGCCTGTCAGCGATGAGGTTCACAAAAAATCCGATGAAATGGCGGGCAGGGCGCTGCGAGTGCTTGCATTCGCGGTGGACGGCAGGTTTATCGGACTGATGGGCATTATTGACCCGCCGCGCGAGGAAGCGAAAAACGCAATCGCGCAGTGCCGAACTGCAGGGATTAATGTTAAGATGATTACAGGCGACCATAAAATTACAGCGCTTGCCATTGCAAAGGAGCTCGGTATAGCGCCCGAAGACGTTTACGCACGCGTGTCGCCGGAGGATAAGGTAAATATAGTTACGCAGCTGAAAACAGGGGGGCACATTGTCGCGATGACAGGCGACGGCGTCAATGACGCGCCGTCGCTTAAAAAAGCCGACATCGGCATAGCAATGGGGATTACAGGCACCGACGTTTCCAAGGAAACCGCCGACATGATTCTCACCGACGATAATTTTGCGAGCATAGTCGGAGCGGTTGAGCAGGGGCGGACGATATACGGTAATATACGCAAGGTCACCGGGTATCTTTTGGCGTGCAATATCGGCGAGATTCTTATAATATTACTCGCGATTATTTTCGGGCTTCCCGTGCCGCTTGTGGCGACGCAGCTGCTGTTCATAAACCTGATTACTGACGCGTTCCCTGCGTTCGCGCTCGGCATGGAGGGCAGGGAGGCGGGGATTATGAAGCGTCCGCCACGCGACCCTCGCGAGCCTATAATTAACAAATCTATGAAAGGCTCGGTTGCGTTCCGGTCATTGTTTGTCTGCGCGGGTGCGCTCGGTGCGTTCCTGGTCGGGCTTTTTGCGTATGATAATTATGCGGTTGCCGTCAGTATGTGCTTTTTCACGCTTGTTGCAAGTGAGCTTTTAATTGCATATCCGTCGAAGACGGAAGCTGCGCTTTGCTTTAAAAAAAGCCTGTTTAAAAACCGGTTCCTTAATATTTCAATTTTGCTGTCGCTAATGATTCTTATTGCGGTTATGTATGTGCCGGTTTTAAACAGTTTATTTACAACAGTACCGCTAAATTTTACACAAGCTGCGGTGTGCCTTGCGTTTGTTTTTGTTACACTGGCCGGGAGCGAGATTTCAAAAAAGGTATTTAAAACTTGACATAATTTCCAATTTATGGTAAAATATTTTAACTAAACGCAAAGGTCGTAAAAATTAATGCTGACGATTCTATCGGTTTTGCCTATAATATGTCTGCTTGTATGCTTGATTGTGCTGAAGCTTCCCGTGACCAAGGCGGGGGCGGTTGCTCTGGCTTTCGCGCTTATAATCGCAATAGCGTTCTTCGGAATCACCGGCTTCGGGCTCGCCGCAGCCTCGGGAAAAGCTTTGTGGCTTGCGCTTTTTGTTTCACTCATTGTCTGGTGCGCGCTGTTTTTATATCACTTAGTCAACGACTTCGGTGCGATTAAAGTTATAAACGAGAACATTAAGGTCTTAGTCAGAGATGAATTTGTTTCATTCGTGCTGCTCGCCTGGCTGTTCACGGGAATGCTGCAGGGGATTGCAGGATTCGGGATTCCGTCGGTAATTGTTGCTCCGATATTGATTTCACTCGGATTCAATCCGGTGAAGTCGCTTGCCGCCTGTCTGCTCGGGCACTCATGGGCGATTACATTCGGCTCTATGGGCGCGGCGTTCTTCGTGATTCAGGGCATTACCAAACTCCCGCCCGAGGAACTCGGGCTGCCGATGTGGGTGTTCAACACCTCGACGATACTGCTGACGGGTATCGGCGTTTGCTTCATTTACGGCGGATTCAAAGGCATCGCAAAAGGGCTCATGTATATACTTCCGGTTGCCGCGGTAATGTCGTCTGTGCAGTATTTTATTATATCCGGGGGAATGTATTCGCTCGGAACGCTTATCACCGCGCTCAGCGGGCTTGCAGTTATGTTTCTGCTTTACAGATTACGTGTAAAAAGAACCGGGAAAACCCGTTTATACAAAGACAAGCTCGGCCTCCTGCAATCAGTTTTCCCGTATGCGCTGATAATGTTTTTACTTCTGTCATTTCAATTTATACCGGTTGATATACGCAACAAAGTTGCAATCTCGTTCAGCTTTCCCGAAACGCAAACAACGCTCGAAACCCCGCACATTGCCGCCGCGGAGGAGAATTTTAACCCGCTGCGAATTTTCGCGCACCCGGCGATGGTGCTTCTTATTGCTGCCGCTGCCGCTTGTATGATTTACAAAAAAGCGGGCGTTTGGGACATTAAAATCTTCAAAAACGCCGCAAAGCAAACGGTCAAAAAAGGAATCCCCGCAACACTGGCGCTGCTCGCTTTCGGGCATATGTCGCTTATTATGATGGATTCGGGGATGATGCTGCGTCTTGCGAACACGGTTGCCGGCTTCATGGGGCAGTTATATCCTTTCATCGCGCCGTTCCTCGGCGTTCTTGCAAGCTTCCTCACCGGCAACAATACCAACTCCAACGTGATGTTCGGTGAGTTTCAGCGGGCGGTTGCAGAAAATCTCGGATTAAATCAAGCAGTCATGTCGGCGGCGCAGTCGATTTCGGGTGCGCTGGGCTGTTCAATCGGCTCTACGCTGGTGTTCATGGGCGCTCTTGCAACCAAGCAAACTGATAAAGTTTCGGCGATTCTGAAAAAACTAATCCCGCTTGTGCTATTAATCGCGCTTGTTATGGGTATTATAAATTTCATATTTATAAATAATTATCAAGCATAACAGGGAATAAAAGTTTTAAAATGATGGTGTTAAATCGGGGAAACGAAATTTTTCATTCATTGTTAATACAGAAAGGATTTAATGAAAAATGAAGCAGATTAAAAAAGTTTTGATTGCAAACAGGGGAGAAATCGCAATCCGCATTATCCGAGCGTGTAACGACATGAACCTGAAAACCATTGCGATTTACTCGAAAGAGGACAAGCTCTCGCTTTTCCGCACTCTCGCGGACGAGGCGTACTGCGTCGGCGAAAACGCAAGCCCGCTCGGAGCGTACCTTGATATACACAACATCGTGAGCCTCGCCAAACGCAAGGGCGCAGACGCGATTCATCCGGGCTACGGCTTTTTGTCCGAGAACGCAGGGCTCGCGAAAGCCTGCGAGGATTCGGGAATTATTTTTATAGGGCCGCCGTCTGATGTGCTTGCGAAAATGGGCGACAAGCTTAACGCCAAGAAAGTAGCGGTTTCCGCCGGCGTGCCGATTATACAGGGCACGGAAAATCCGCTGGCTTCTCTGGCGGAAGCTAAGGAATATGCAGAAAAATTTGGTTATCCCGTTATACTTAAGGCCGCTGCGGGCGGCGGCGGGCGCGGTATGCGTCTCATACGCGAATCCGGGGAAATGGACAGCGCGTTTGAGCTCGTGCAGGGCGAGGCGAAGAAAGCGTTCGGCAGCGCCGATGTTTTTCTTGAGAAGTACCTTGAGGAGCCCAAGCACATTGAGGTTCAGATTCTCGCTGACAGCCACGGCACAACTTTGCACTTATATGAGCGTGACTGCTCTGTGCAAAGACGTTACCAAAAAGTAGTTGAGATTGCGCCCGCTTTCACTATTTCCGATGAGAAACGGGCGGCGATTAACGCCGATGCCGTAAGAATCGCGCAGGCGGTCGGTTATATAAACGCAGGTACGGTCGAGTTTTTAGTAGATAAATACGGCGAGCATTATTTCATCGAGATGAATCCGCGTGTGCAGGTTGAGCATACTGTCACCGAAATGGTGACGGGCGTTGATATAATCCAGTCGCAGATTGCAATCGCGGGCGGCGCAAAGCTTTCCGACCCGGAAATCGGTATAGCTTCGCAGGAAGACGTACGCGTTTACGGCGTTGCGATTCAGAGCCGCGTAACTACGGAAGACCCCGCAAACAACTTCGCGCCTGACACAGGAAAAATCACCGCCTACCGCTCGGGCGGCGGCTTCGGCGTACGCCTTGACGCGGGTAACGCGTTCACGGGCGCAATCATCACGCCGTTCTACGACAGCCTGCTCGTTAAAGTGACTACTGTTGACCGCACTTTCGAGGGCGCAACGCGCAAGATGCTGCGCGCTCTGCGTGAAATAAAAATCCGCGGTGTTAAAACGAATGTACCTTTTCTCAATAATGTGCTGACTCATTCGACTTTCACGTCGGGGAACTGCTATACAAAGTTTATCGACGAAACCCCCGAACTGTTCGAGCTCAAGGCTTCCAACGACCGCGCCGCGAAGGTCATGACTTATATCAGCAATGTGACCCTCGCAAACCCAAACAGCGAAAGCAAGCCTGCGTTCGATAACCCGCGCGTGCCGGAATTCGCAGGCAATGCGCCCGAGGGAATTAAGCAGATTCTTGACCGCGACGGGCCCGAAAAGCTTTCCAAGTGGATTTTAGAGCAGAAGAAGCTGTTAATCACCGATACGACCATGCGCGATGCGCAGCAGTCCCTGCTGGCGACCCGCATGAGAACACGCGATATGACGACGATTGCAAACGCAACCTCGCACATCATGAACGACCTGCTGTCGCTTGAAATGTGGGGCGGTGCGACGTTCGACACAGCCTACAGATTCCTGCATGAGTCGCCGTGGGTGCGTCTTGACGAGCTTCGCCGCCGGATTCCGAACATTCCTTTCCAGATGCTGCTGCGCGGCGCAAACGCCGTCGGCTACAGCAGTTATCCCGATAATTTAATCAAGGCTTTTATACAGGAAGCCGCCCGCAGCGGCATTGATATATTCAGAATATTCGACTCGCTCAACTGGCTGCCGAACATGGAGTTTGCAATTTCGGAAGTGCTTAAGACCGGTAAGGTGGCGAATGTAACCATGTGCTATACGGGTAATGTGCTCGAAACCGACCGCGACAAATACGACCTCAAGTATTACGTTAATTATGCGAAAGAAATTGAAAAACGCGGCGCGCATATCCTTACCATAAAAGATATGTCGGGGCTGCTGAAGCCGTTCGCGGCAAAGAAGCTGATTCGCGCGCTCAAGGATACTATAAACATTCCCATTCACCTGCATACGCACGACACAAGCGGCAACGGAATTGCAACGCTGATGATGGCGGGTGAGGAGGGAGTTGATATTGTTGACACCGCGATTTCTTCGATGAGCTCATTAACGAGTCAGCCGTCCATGAACTCGCTCTGCGCCGCACTTGAGGGTACAGAACGCGACACGGGCTTCCGGCAATCCGAGCTGCAAAAACTGACCGATTACTGGTCGGATATCCGCCCGTATTACAGTCAGTTTGAGGGTGATATTAAAACGCCGGAAACCGAAATTTATCAGCTTGAAATCCCGGGCGGGCAGTACACGAACTTCAAGTCGCAGGTGAAGGATTTGGGACTCGCGGACAGGTTCGATGAGGTGAAGAAAAAGTACGTCGAAGTCAATCAGATTCTCGGCGATATAGTTAAGGTTACGCCATCCTCAAAGATGGTCGGCGATATGGCGATTTTCATGGTACAGAACGAGCTTACCGCCGAAAACCTTGTCGAGCGCGGTAAGACACTGTCTTTCCCGGATTCGGTCGTGAGCTATTTTAAAGGGCTCATGGGTCAGCCGTCATTCGGGTTTCCGGAAGAACTGCAGAAAGTAGTGCTCAAAGGTGCGACGCCCATTACAGGCAAGCCGGGCGAAAGCCTTGCGCCTGTGAACCTTGATGAAGTCAAGGAAATTCTGAAGAAGTTTACCGATAACCCGACCGACCGTGACGCGATTAGCTGGTGCCTGTACCCGAAGGTTTTTGAGGAATTTATCAAACGCCGCAAGGAATACAGCGACATCAGCCGCATGAGCAGCCACGTATTCTTCATGGGAATGGCAGCGGGTGAATCCACTGAAATCGCCATTGAAGACGGCAAGACTGTAATTATTAAGTTCGTCGGCGAGGGCGCGGAAAATGAAGACGGCACGCGGATTATGCAGTTTGAAGTTAATGGCATCCGCCGCGATATAACTGTACAGGACAAGACGATTAAGATTTCAGCCGACCAGGTGAAATACGCCGATTTTGAAAACCGCAGACATGTGGGCTCGAGCATACCGGGCGCAATTTCAAAAGTTTATATTAAAAAGGGCGACGCAGTTGAAGTAAATCAGCCGTTGTTCATCATCGAGGCAATGAAGATGGAAACCAGCGTCGTGGCGCAGATTTCCGGCACTGTCGGCGATGTGCTTGTGCGCGAGGGGCAGTTTGTGAAAGCGGGCGAGCTGCTCGCAGAACTCAAGTAGTTATTCCGATAAATTCAGCCACTCGTCAGACAGCTCGGAGAGCCGCTTTTTCTCCTGTTCGTATAATTCAACCTTCTCACTGAGCAGTTGATAATCAGCGCAGACACCGGGGTCTGAGAGCGCCGACTGTAAGTCGGAAATTAAAATTTCGGCGCGGTGTATTTCGGATTCAAGCTCTGAGATACGCACGCGCTTTTTTGTTTCGAGCGCACGCTGTTCTTTGGTGCGGTACGCCGCGGGTCGCGCCTCGCGCGAACCCGCCCGTTCGGACGGCGGCGGTTTTTCAGCCGCGCGGCGTATGCGCCTCGCCTCAACGTAACTATTAAAATCATCGTGCATTTCTATGCGATTATCGGTAATTTCAAGCACGCGTGTGCTGAGCCTGTCGAGTAAATAACGGTCGTGCGACACAAAAATAATCGTGCCGTCGAACTCAAACAGCGCGTTTTCAAGCACCTCGCGCGTATCTATGTCAAGATGATTTGTAGGCTCGTCAAGAATAAGCACGTTTCCGCGTTCAAGCATCATGATTGCAAACCGCAGCTTTGCGCGCTCGCCGCCGGAAATCACGCCTACTTTCTTGTAAACATTCTCGCCGGTAATACGAACCTGCCCGAGAAGACTGCGCACTTCAAGCTCCGTCATGCGCGGATACAAACGATGAACGGCGTTTATGCAGGTGTCGTCCATATTGAAATAATCGTTCGCCTGCTCGAAATATGCGGTTTTCACGTAATCGCCCCATCGTATAAGCCCGTCAGAATACGGCAGTTCACCGCGAAGCACTTTAAGCAGTGTGGACTTTCCGCTGCCGTTCGCGCCGACGACGGCGAGCTTTTCGCCTCTGCGCAGATTAAAGGAAACGTTGTCTGCAAGTATGTTATTCTCACCTGCAATAAGCTTTAAATCCTCAACCGTGAGCAGTTCTTTAACAGGTGTGCGGTCGTATGCAAATTTTATTTTCGCACTCTTCTCAAACATAACGGGCTTATTAATAAGCTCCATGGATTCGAGCTGTTTTCTGCGGCTTTTAGCCATATTCGAGGTTGAAGCACGTACTAAATTGCGGTCGATGTAATCCTGAAGCTTCGCGATTTCTTCCTGCTGTGCTTCATATTCTTTTAATTGATGTTTGATAAAATCAGATTTTTGTAAAGTAAAAGCTGTAAAGTTTCCTTTAAAACGGCGTAATATCCCGCGTTCAATCTCGCAGGTCGAGGTTACAAGCTTATCAAGGAAGTAGCGGTCATGCGAAACTATGAGCAGCGCGCCTTTGTAACTCTGCAGATACTCTTCAAGCCATAAAATCGTATCAAAATCAAGATGATTTGTCGGCTCGTCCAAGATGAGCAGGTTCGGGTTTTCGAGCAGCAGCTTGGCGAGAGCGAGGCGGGTTTTTTCACCTCCGCTGAGCGTAGAAATCACACGTCCGCGGGTCTCGGGCGGGAAGCCCATACCGCTGAGAATCCTGTTGATTTTAACGTCAGTCAGATAGCCGTCGTTCGCCTCAAAGAACGTCGTTTTCTGTGAGTATTCCTCGGCAAACTCCTCGGGGATATTGATTCTGCGCAGTTCCTCAAGACGCTGTGCAGTTTCAAGCAAATCCCGGAAAACGCTCTTCATTTCGGCGTTTATGGTGTTATCGCCGTCAAGCCCGGAGTTTTGCGCCAAAAAACCTATGACAGCGTCCTTGTTTTTGGAAATTCGTGCGTGATAAGGTTCAGGCTGCTTGTCCGGAATCTCGAACCCGGTTATAATGCGCAGAAGCGTGGATTTGCCGCAGCCGTTGATGCCGATGAGCCCTATACGGTCGCTGTTTTCAATAGTCAGAGCGATGTTGTCGAGCACCTTATTGCCGCCGTAGTATTTACTTATGTTTTCAAGTGAGATAATCATAATTTTATTATAACACAGATTTGACTTGCGGTCAAATTTATGTTATAATCAGAAAAATGGGGTAAAAAAAGTGATGTAAATTACAGGGTTAATGGTATTTATATTATCAGAAAAAGGGTTAACAAATATGTTTAAGGAACTAAAAGATTACTTGTCAAAACCCGCACTTTATACCCCAAGCACGAAAAGCTTGTGGGACGACGAGCATATCTCAAAAGGTTTGCTTGAAGCTCACTTAAATCCGCATTGGCACGGTGCAACACGTAAGCATGAATTTTTAGATAAATCGGTAAGCTGGATTTCTAAAATCGTCCCGCCGAAAAAATATGATTCATTACTTGATTTAGGTTGTGGTCCGGGGCTTTATGCAGAACGATTCAGCGCAATCGGTTATTCCGTTACAGGAGTGGATTTTTCAAAACGCTCGATAGCATATGCAAAGGAACAAACACTGCTTCATAAAAGCAACATTGAGTATTATTATCAAGACTACATGAAGATAGATTTCGCGGAGACGTTTGATGTTTCAGTTATGATTTATTGTGATTATGCGGTGTTGTCAATTACGGACAGGCTTATTTTGCTAAACAAAGTTTATCGGGCGTTAAAACCGGGAGGAAAATTCATTTTTGATGTATTCACGCCCCGAATGAGAAAAGAAGCAAGCCAAACATGGGGATATTGCGAAAATGGCGGTTTTTTTTGTGATGAACCTTATATACATTTAAAAGCGGTTTATCAATACGGTGACGATGATGAAACCGAGTTAAGGCAGGACATTATTATTTCCGGAGAAACCGTAAATATCTATAATATATATGACCATTTTTTTACTAAGGAAAAATTGGTGTCCGAAGCCCGAACTGCCGGATTTAAGGAGTATGAGTTTTACGGCGATGTAGCAGGGAATGAATTTTTAGAAACAGGAGAAACAATTTGCGGTGTATTAACTAAATAGTCATATAATAAGCATAACCCGCATATTACATAAAACAAAAACAACAAAAACTAAGGAGAAAACAATGTTTAAAACGCTTGACGAAACCCTTGCGTTCTGCAGGGAAAAAGAAATAAAGATGGTCGATTTTATGATGCTCGACCTTGACGGACGGTGGAAGCACCTGACGATTCCCGTACAGCGGTTCACGCCCGACACCATGAAATACGGCATCGGCTTCGATGGTTCAAACTACGGCTACGCGCCTGTCGAGAACAGCGACATGGTGTTCATTCCCGACCTCTCAACAGCGTATGTTGACCCGTTTTCGGAAGTGCCGACGCTGACGATGATTGGCGACGTTTATGTAATTGCGCTCCCCGAAAACAAACGCTTTGACCAAGACCCGCGCAGTGTCGCTGCGTTCGCAGAGGAGTATCTGAAAAGCACGGGAATCGCCGACGAATTCCGCATCGGGCCGGAGTTTGAATTTCATGTATTCAATCACGTGAGCTACTCCACAATGTCCTACAACACGCGCTTTAAGGTCGACACTGAGCCGGGTGAATGGAACACGGGAAACGAGGAGATGAACCTCGGCTACAAGCTTGGTAAAAACAACGGCTACCACGCCGCGCCGCCGCTTGATAAGCTGCAGGATTTCCGCAGTCGGCTCTGCCTGCTTTTCGAGCAGGCGGGAATCGCCGTAAAGTACCACCATCACGAGGTCAGCGGCTCGGGGCAGATTGAGATTGAAGTCGAGTTCGGCGGGCTGCGCGAGATGGCGGACAAAACCATGCTCGGCAAGTACATCATTAAAAATAACGCAATCCGCGAAAATAAAACCGCAACCTTCATGCCCAAGCCGATTTACGGCGAGGCGGGTAACGGTCTGCACGTTCATATGCACCTCTTCAAGGAGGGTAAGCCGCTCTTCTACGACGAAAATGGCTATTCGCAGCTAAGTGAAACTGCACATTATTTCATCGGCGGACTGCTAAAACACGCCAAGGCTCTCTGCGCGTTTACCAATCCCTCAACGAACTCGTACAAGCGGCTTATTCCCGGTTATGAAGCGCCTGTTACAATCGGCTACGCGACGTCTAACCGCAGCTCGGTAATCCGAATCCCGGCCTACGCCAAAGCTCCCGAGCAGAAGCGTTTTGAACTGCGTAATCCCGACGGCACCTGCAATCCTTACTACGCATATTCCGCAATTCTCATGGCGGGAATCGACGGAATTAAAAACAAAATTGACCCCGTTAAAGAAGGCTTCGGGCCGTATGATTTCCTGCTCTACAACCTCAGTTCTGAGGAAAAGGCGAAAATCCGGTCGCTTCCGCAGAGCCTTGATGAAGCGCTTGACGCACTCGAAAACGACCATGAGTTTTTGCTTGCGGGCGGAGTTTTCCCGCAAAGATTAATTGATATTTGGATTAAAAAGCGCAGGCAGGATGCAGCCCGCTACAGCTCAATGCCGCACCCTGTTGAATATGAGATGTATTTTGATTTGTAAGAATATAAAAAAATGAACCCGCTTCATGCGGGTTCATTTTTTTATTTTACGTACTGCGTTTTTTTCTAAAAATCCATATCACTGCGCTCCCTGCGATGATTAACGGAATCGTAATAATCATAACGCCTGTAGTCGGATTAGAATCGTTACCTTTTGCAACCGCTCTTCTTACCGTATCAAGCGAGCTAATTCCCATATGCTCGGCGTGTTCGATGTTCTCGCCGTCAAGGATAAACGCACCCTGATTCGCACCGGAAAAGCCGTAATTATTTTCGCCTCGGTCGCTCTCCCACAGGAACAACAGATAATCCTGTTCTAAGCTTAGAAACGGGCCGTCAACCGAAGATTCCATTATAATATCATCTTCATTTAATTCAACCAAGCTCCAGTCATAGCCCGTCGATACTGTTTTGATTATATCACCCACGCTGACATCGCCTTTTATAACTTCTGTCACCCTCACGGAAGCCAAAGTTACAGATTGAGGAGCAATTTCCGGATATGAATTCCATGTGAGCTCTGTCAGCTCTGCGTCAATAACAATCCCTGTTATTATAATATCTGCGCCCGGAGCATCTTCGCTTTTCTTACCGTTAATTAATTCGTCAAGACTTTCAAAACCCCATGCCCAACAAGCGTTTGCGGGAATTATTAGCGTGCAAAAAATACTTATAATGCAAATTAATGCTAAAACTTTTTTCATAATATCAAGCCTCCTTTTTATATAACACAGTTCAAGCGAGAAAAAAGTTGCGGTTTTTCGTAAAGTTTACCCCCCATAATTCTTCTCCAAGCTCTTCGCTTTCAAGTACGCATTAATAAAACCGTCGAGTTCGCCGTCCATAACTGCATTTATATTCCCGACCTCGAAGCTTGTGCGGTGGTCTTTCGCCATCGTATACGGCATGAAAACATACGAGCGGATTTGCGCCCCCCACGCAATTTGCAACTGCTCGCCTTTTATGTCAGAAATCTTGTCAAGGTGCTCACGCTCTTTTATTTCAATAAGCTTTGATTTAAGCATGCGCATAGCATACTCGCGGTTCTGCAGCTGGCTCCGCTGTGTCTGGCAAGCGCAGACGATGCCCGTAGGCTTGTGCGTTATCCGCACAGCTGAGCTTGTTTTGTTCACTTTCTGACCGCCCGCACCGCTCGCACGGTAAACCTCGAACTCGATGTCCTCCTCGCGGATTTCAACATGAACGTCCTCGTCTATTTCCGGCATTACCTCAAGGCTTGCAAAGCTCGTATGCCGCCGCCCCGACGAGTCAAACGGTGAAACCCGCACAAGCCTGTGAACGCCGTGCTCGGACTTCAGGAGCCCGTAGGCGTTCTGCCCCGTAATCAAAAACGAAACGCTTTTTATACCCGCTTCGTCACCGTCAAGGAAGTCTAAAAGCTCATATTTAAAACCGTGTCGCTCTGTCCACTGGCGGTACATTCGGTACAGCATTTCAACCCAGTCCATAGCCTCGGTACCGCCCGCGCCCGCGTGCAGCGTAAGAATCGCATTTTTGCTGTCATACTCGCCCGAGAGCAGCGTTGCAAGCTTCTGTGACAGCAGCGTGGCTTTCACTTTTTCAGCGGCTTCTTTTATTTCTGTTATCATTATTTCGCCGGTGTCGCCTTCCTCTTCCGCGAGCTCAATCATCGTAAGCACGTCCTCGTGGTCGCACTTGAGCTTTAAGAAAGCTTCCCGGGTGTTTTTCATGTTTCCGAGTTTTTTCTGCACTGTGCGCGCGTTGTCGGCGTCGTTCCAGAAGTCCGGGGACATCGTGAGCTCGTCGAGCTCTGTTATTTCCTTTTCAAGCCGCACAAGACCCAAAGCCTCCGAAAGTTCTTTTATCTCGGGCGCGAGAGCAATGAGTTCAGCGCGGATTTCATCGTATTCTAACATATTTTTTAATAAATCCTTTCTACACCGGTGAGGAATGAAAAGTTTCGTTTTCCCGGATTCAACACCGATTATCTAAGCATTTTCCTATATATAACCGATTAAATTGAAAAATGCTCCGCATTTTTAACAGCAAACTCGTTTGCTGACGCGCCGTAGGTACGCAATCGGCTATGCAATCGAATTAAGCCGCTTCGCGGCTTACGCGGCAAATGCCGCGTCTTCAAAAATGCTTAAGCATTTTTGAAGTTAATTGATTATAAACTTAAACCACTCAAAATTAAAATCGCTGCCCGGCAGAAAAATAAAGCTCAAATCAACAGTGCCTTTGAATGTTCCGAGCTCGAATTCCTGCACTGTATAATCATTGCCGGGCGCAAATTCAATCAGCCATTTCTGCTCGTCAAACTTTAATGAAATCGAGTTTCCTTTAGGCGCAAATCCGCTAATCATCAGCTTGTTTACACCGTCTGCGCCGAGGTCAAGACCGTTGAATTTTAAAATAACGTTGTTTCCGATGCTCTCGATTTTACGCCCGTTCATAACATAATTATCGCCGTAAATCTCATCGTTTTCATTAGCGTAAACCGGCTCGAATACGCGCTTGTTTATAAACTCGAACCCGCCGAAAACGCAGCGCCTGTCAAGGATAAAACAAATGTCATGCCTGCCCGAAAGCGTTTCTGAAAGTGTAAAATCATGAGGCGCAAAGTCATAGTGCAGGTTGTTGCGCGGGAAGCTGAGTGTTTCCAAAAGCCGCGCTGTACCCGCTTTTACGTCGCCTATGTGTAATTCCACGGGCACGCAGTCATAGTAAGAAGTTGTTCCTAAAAACAGGCGAAGCGAGCTCGTTTTATTTTTTCCGAAATCCACGTTTTTAAAACCGGCAAGCGTTTTTACATCATTCACTCCCGAGATTGCGCCGTGCTCGATAATCTTAAGCGGCGTATAACTTATGTCATAACGCCCGGCGTGAATAAACTCGAACGGATTTTTAACAGCGTCTGCGACACCTGTCACCGTAAGGTTAATTTCACTTATTATTTCGGGGTGTTCCCTGCCGTTATTACAGGTTGCGCGAAGTTTGAAAACGCCGTCGCTGACCGCTTTTACAAGTGCGCTTGCATTATCGCTTTCAATGATTCTTATGCCGTCCGCCGCCGCTCCGGTGCCAAGCATACAGCGCCATTTTATATCACGATAATAGGCGTTTTCCGGGAACAGCTTTGCACTGATTCTGATTTGCTTTTTATCTTTAGTAAACGTTAAGCCGCCTGCAGACAATTCAATTTTACGCAAAGGCTTTTCATCTTTTGAAAATTCAACTTCGACTTTTCCTCTTGAAATCGCAAGCAGCTGCCCGCTGAAAAGCCGTTTGGAGTTCCCTTTGTAGCTGTCATAATCGGTACTGTCGCCGCTGTCGAGCCCGAGTAAATCACCCGTTACATTTATACGGTTACGAGCGTTTTCAACGGGAATATTATTCTCATCAACTGCAAAGATTTTTGTGAAAGTCAAATCGCCGTAAACATCGCTTTCGGTCTTTAAACTTACCGCTTCACCGAAGCTTTTTTTACAGTCGCTTGCAGTTTCTGCGCCGTCTTTGTACGCCTTGATTTCGAGTACGCCGCGCTCGAACGGCACCCGCCATGCGTAGCGTAAATTCCTGCCTTTTTTAAGGTCAATTGTCTGCCTGCCGAGCGATTTGCCGTTAAGAAAAAGCTCAGCTTCCTCTACATTTGAATAAGCTATTACATCAATCAGCTGTCCCTCGTTCCAGTCCCAGTGCGGAAAAAGCTTGATAAAAGGCTCTGCGGTTTTGTGCCAGACTGCGCGGTAAAACCAGAACGCCGCCTTTTGGAATCCGGCTGTATCTACCGCGCCGAAGTAAGAATTCTTCGTGGAATACGGCGTAGGCTCGCCGATATAATCCATGCCCGTCCAGATGAACTGCCCGCCGCACCACTCCCTGTCCCTGTCCTCAATCCATGCGCTTTCAGCTGACTTCCCCCAGCCTACAACCGAGTTGCCCAAGTCCGAGCACTGCAGGTCCTCAAAGCTGAGGATAGGCATATCGAGAGGAAAGCGGTAAATCCCGCGTGAACGCACTGTTGACGCGGTTTCACTTCCGTAAATGAACCAGTCCGGATATTTTTTATGATGGTCGTCGTACAATCCCTCAGCGTAATTGTAACCCGCAAGTTTAAATTCGTTTGCGACTTTCTGCGCATTCTCCCACGGCATGAAGTTCGAGCCGATTGTGACCTGTGCATTGCCACATGGGTCGCTTTCAAGTACCAGGCCGCTTAAAATTTTCGCAACCTCCAAGCCGCGCCCGTCCTTGTGCGTGTCGTAGATTTCGTTGCCTATGCTCCACATAATGACCGAGGGATGATTGCGGTCGCGGCGCACCCACGAGGCGGTGTCCCTTTCGTGCCACTCGGGGAAAAAGCGCGCATAATCATTTTTATTTTTAGGAAGCTCCCAAATGTCAAGCAGCTCATCAATCGCGAGAACACCCATTTCGTCACATAAATCAAGATACTCGCGGGCGGGCGGATTGTGCGCGAAACGAATCGCGTTCACGCCCATCTCTTTCATGATTTTAACCTGACGGCGGGCGGCGTTCACGTTAAAAGCCGCGCCGAACGCGCCGAGGTCATGATGCAGGCAGACGCCGTGCATTTTCATATACTTGTCATTTAAGAAGAAGCCTTTATCGGGATTGAATTCGAGTGTGCGGAAACCTACGGGGTTTTCCTCGCAGTCGACAATTTCGCCGTTTTTAATCAGCTCGGTTTTAAGTCTGTAAACATACGGATTTTCACAGCTCCATAGATTTACATCGCTTAAAACTGCTGAATCTTCAAAGGTGTCTATTACGCTGCCATCAGCGTCTGAGAGCGTATGCCGTATCATATCAACTTCGCCGATAAACTCGGTTTCTGCGCATAGTTCCCATACTTCGCCGTTAAACCTTGTATGTATATAAACTCCGTCATTGATGATTCGCGTCGGGTTCTGCACATTCAGCCAGACGTTGCGGTAAATGCCCGCGCCGCTGTACCAGCGAGTATTCGGGGCTTCGTGATTGACTTTGACAACTATCTCATTTGCACCTGCCTGCAGAAACTCTGAAATGTTGAAAGCAAACGCAGTGTAACCGTACTTCCACTCTCCCGCGGACTGCGCGTTTACAAACACCTCGCAGTTCATGTAAACGCCGTCAAAAATTATGGTATGAACCGAGTTTATATCGTTCACATTAAATCTTTTTCTGTACAAGCCTACGCCGTCCTCGTAGAGCTTTGATGTGTTATAAATCAGCCAGTCGTGCGGGATTTCAACATCGCACCATTCGGATTCACTGAGTTTAAACTGCCAGTTATCATTAAATAATTTTTTCATTTTAAAGCCTCCCTTGTTGAAATAAAGACACTCTTAACATAGTCGAGGGGTCGATAATTCTGATTCTTCTGCCGAGTTTCTTCGCGTACTCCACGGTCTGCATAGTGCCGCCTCGTTTTCCGTCGTAAACGGCGAGCAAAAGGTCGCAGGTTTCGACAAGCTCCCTGTTGCGGATTTGCATGCAACCGTCGAAATACGCCGAGTTACTGACGATTTTTACTTCGCTTGCCTCGTTGAGGAGCTGCTTGTATTTATGTTGCTGCTTCTCGCTCCACGAGCTTTCCTGTCCGTGGCAAGGAACGACGGCGATAAGCTTCACGCCCGGGTATCTGCGTTTAAATTCCGCGACAATGCCGGCGAAAAGCATATCCGCACCGAGCGCCATTCCGCACTGAAAAACCGTATAATCGTCGCTGATGAGCCCGCTTATTTCAATGCGCAGCTTTTCGCTGAGCTCTGCCATGCCGTTTTCGTCACTGAAAGCTTCGTATAGTTTTTTAGGACGGTAGCCCGTAAAGGAGCAAACCTTGTTGTTATAATTCAAAGCAATACCTCATAATTAACTGTTATTATCAAATTATATATTAATTGGATAAAAAAGTCAATGATAAGTCTTGACAATTATTTCTAACTGTGATAAAATGTAACGGTGTTAGCTAAAATGAAAGGAGCAAAAGCAGATGGTAACTGACGATTTAGCATTGGAGCTGCTCGAAAACATGAAGGCGCTTTTCAAAACGAAAACGCATCATCATATTAACGAAGCCATGTGCGGTGAGGCTTTCGGGCTTCAGTACATAGCGATGAACGGCGGGAGCGTGCTCCCGGGCGATATAAGCAGCGAGATGAACGTGAGCAGTGCGCGGGTCGCCGCTGCCTTGAACAGCCTGGAAAACAAAGGGCTGATTACCCGCAGCACTGACAAAAACGACCGCAGAAAGGTTATTGTCGAAATAACGCCGCAGGGCAGGGATATTGCCGAAAAACACTGGAATAATATAACGTACGGCGCATCGAAGTTTCTTAGTTTGCTGGGGGAAAATGATGCTGCCGAGTTTGTAAGAATCATGGGCAGACTGAAAGAAATAATGCCCGAATTATGGAGGAATTGGAGTTTATGAAGAAGTTACCTGCCTTTTTGGCTGCTGTGTTTTTATTTTGTTCCTGCGCCGGTTTGCAGGAAGCGGAGGTTGAAATAACGGTTGATGAGCTCGCAGATTTAATCCTCGGAAGCGTGGAGTTCCCCGCGATGATTACCTACACCGGGCAAAGCGAAATCGAAGCTTTTCTGCCCGGTGCAGACTTCGGCGCCATTGATGAAATCGTGTTTATCCAGCAGGCGCTGACCGTGCATTTAATTGAAATAGTTTTAATAAAACCTGCCACAAGAGAGGTTATGGACTTGCTGCTTGAAAGGCAGAATGTTTTAAAGGAGCAGCTGGCTTTCTATCCCGCGCAGCAGGCCGCGGCGGCAAGTTCTGTCGTCAGTAGCTATAATGGCATTGCATATTTAATCTGCCACGAAGAAGCGGCATTAATAGAGGAAATAATTAAAGCGTAATAAAGAGAGGAATCCCGTTATGTTTGCAAAATTCAGCGTCCGAAAGCCTTTTACTGTCTTGGTCGGAGTTATATTAATTATAACGCTCGGGGTAGTTTCATTCATGAACACCACCACCGACCTCATTCCGAGCATAAACCTGCCGTACGCGATGGTTATAACCACATACATAGGCGCAACACCGGAACAGGTGGAGCTTGAAGTAACCGCTCCCATAGAAAGCCGCATGGGCATAATCAGCGGAATAAAAAACATTTCGTCAATATCGCGGGAACATTTTTCGCTCGTTATCTTAGAGTTTACAGATACTACGAACATGGATTCCGCATCGCTTGAGATTCGGGAGTCGCTGGATATGCTTTCTCTCCCCGACAGCACGGGTAAACCGGCAATCCTGCGCATAAATCCCGATATGCTTCCGGTTATGGTGACGACTGTTTATGCAGCAAATATGGATATGGACGAGCTTTCGGAGTTCACGAAGAACACGGTGTCGCCTGCGTTTGAGGGGATTCCCGGTGTTGCTTCGGTTTCGGCTTCGGGACTTATTCAAAATCAGCTTTATATAATTATAGACGAAGATAAAATTGCGCAGGTCAATGCAAATTTACAAGCAGTTATCGGCGGTGCGGCTGTACGAATGATGGCGCTGACGGAGTTCATGGCGGTTCCCGGCGCGGGAGAAAGTGAGGAAGAAAGCGAGATTCATCAATCCATACCGCAGTTTGATATTACCGACATCGCAATCCCTGCCGAAATGCTGACAATCGAGATGGTTAACATGATACTGACGGCGCAGAACTTTTCGATGCCGGCGGGTATGATTACAGACGGTGACGAGCTTCTCACCGTGCGCGTCGGCGACAGAATCAGAACCACCGATGAAGTAGCGGAGCTGCTGCTTTTCGACCCCGCGGTTATGCTTGCCGCGCTTGCGCCGGAAATGGCGCATATGATTACAGGGCTGACACCTGTGCGGCTTTCGGATATTGCAGATATAATCGTCACCGACAACAGCGGTACACAGTACACGAGAGTTAACGGCAACCCTGCGGTCATGCTTACTATGCAGAAGCAGACGGAGTTCTCGACTGCAGACCTCACCCGCAGCATAAGAGCGAAAATGGACGAGCTGTCTGAGCGTTATTCCGATGCAGGGCTGGAGTTCGCGGTCATGATGGACCAGGGGCAGTATATTGATATAATCGTTAATTCGATTCTGAACAACCTTATAATCGGCGGTCTGCTGGCGCTGCTTATTCTGATTATATTTCTGCGGGATTTGCGACCGACGCTTGTCGTGGGGATTTCAATCCCGGTGAGCCTTATGCTTGCGTTCACGGCGATGTACTTCACGGGAATCAGCCTGAATATAATCTCGATGTCGGGGCTTGCGCTGAGCGTGGGGCTGCTAATAGATAACTCTATTATAGTTATAGATAATATATACCGGCTGCGTCTGCAGGGTGTTCCGGCGCGGCGGGCGGCTGTAGAGGGCGCGCGGGAAATAAGCGGCGCGATTATCGCCTGCACGCTGACGACAATCGCAGTCTTTCTGCCAATCGTGTTTACGCAGGGGCTCACAAGGCAGCTTTTCACCGACCTCGGGCTCACTATCGGCTACGCGCTGCTCGCAAGCCTGCTTGTTGCGATGACGGTTGTGCCTGCGGCTTCAAGCGCGGTATTTTATAACATGAGACTTAAAGAAAATAAGCTGTTCAACCGTTTCCGTGACGGCTACGGCAAAATCCTTAAAGGCTCGCTTAAAATAAAACCGCTCATTCTTGTAATCGCGTTCGGCGCCGTGATTTACACCGGATACCTTATGTATTCCAAGGGTATGGAGTTTTTCCCGAGCATGGATATGGACGAAATTTCTGTGAGTGTGGAGCTTCCGGAGGGCATAAGCTTTGAAGACGCTGTCAGCATCGGTGAGGAGCTTTGCGAACATATACAGGGGATTTTAGATGTGGAGCATGTGAGTATTAACGTGTCTTCCAGCGGCATGATGGGTATACTCGGCGGGATGTTCGGCTTTAATATGACGGAAAGCAGCGGCGGGGATTACGGCATTGAAATATATCTGCTGCTGAGCGATATACGTACCATGAAAAACAGTGAAATCGCCGACATAATAATGCAGAAAGACGGTCTTGGCGGCGCGGAAATATCTGTTATGTCCGAGAGTATGCAGGAGATGGAATTCCTCACGGGCTCTCCTATTTCGGTTAGCATTACCGGCAGGGAGCTTGATGATTTGCGCGATACTGCGCTCGAAGTCGCCGAAATAGTGCGCGGGGTCGAGGGGGCGGTTAATATTTCGGACATTGAGCAAAGAGGAGCATCGGAAATGCGTATAATCGTTAACCGCGACGAAGCGATGCGCCGAGGGCTCACTACGGCGCAGGTGTTTATGGCGGCGATGAGCCAAATCACAAGCCCCGAAGCCAGAGTAAGCATGAGCCTTTCGGGCAGGGATTATGAAGTGATTATTAAAGACGCATCGTACACGGAACCCGGCCGCGCGGCGATTGAGGCGCTTGAGCTTACCGGTACCACGGGCGAAAACGTGAAGATTACGGACGTAGCCGAAATCCGCGACGACGTCGGCTTTACGGCAATCTTCAGAGATAATAACGCGCGGTATGTCACCGTCAGCGGCGAAATCGAGGAGGGCTACAATGTAACGCTCGTAAACGACGAAATCGCGCGCAGGCTCGAGAACTACACGCCGCGCGAGGGCTGCACAGTGACAATCCGAGGCGAATCCGAGGCGATTGCGGAAGCGTTCGGCGACCTTTATTTAATGCTGCTGCTTGCACTCGTTTTTATTTATTTGATAATGGTTGCACAGTTTCAGTCGCTGCTTTCGCCGTTTATCGTAATGTTTACGATTCCGCTCGGTTTCACGGGGGGCTTCCTCGGGCTTTTAATCGGCGATATGAGGCTGTCGGTTGTGTCGATGATAGGTTTGATTCTGCTCGCGGGTATAATAGTCAGCAACGGCATTATCTTTGTGGACTGCATAAACAGGCTTCGGCGCGGCGGCATGGAGAAAAAAGAAGCAATTGTCGAAGCGGGTAAAATGCGTCTGCGCCCGATACTGATGACCGCGCTGACAACAATCGCCGCCATGAGCACCATGACAATCGGCATGGGGACGGGCGTTGCGATGGTTCAGCCGATGGCGGTGACGGTTGTGGGCGGGCTCACATACGCAACGCTGATGACCTTGTTCGTCGTACCTGCAATGTATGACATTCTGCACAGGAACAGGGATATGACAAGAGATGAGGATTTAGATTACGATAGGTCGGAGCAGGTTTCAACTACTATTTAATACAAAAACTCCCCGTAATCTGCGGGGAGTTTTATTAAGTTTTTAACTATAATGGCATAAAAATATCGTTTTACCGATTAATCAATCAATAAAATCTTCGTCGTCATTGATATTACGCTTCTTAAAGAGAACCATCACAGCCGCCGCACCCGCGATAGCCAAAAGACCCGTTACGCCTGCCGCTGCATTGGTTGAGGGGTTGCGGTCGTTTTGGAAGCTCCACCAGTTATTATCGTTATTATTTCCTCCGGTTCCCGAACCGCCTCCTGCGCTGCCGCCCGTACCCGAACCGCCTGTTCCGCCGCCCGAGCCCCCTCCTGTGCCGCTGCCTGAACCGCTGCCGCCGCCGGGTGTGCCGTCGGTTACATTTTGCCCGTCAACGCCGTCACGTCCGCTCCTGCCGTCAATACCGTCACTGCCGTCGCGCCCGTCAGCGCCGTCTCTGCCGGGAGCACCTGTCGCCCCGCTCCCTATCCAGCCGCCTCCGGAACTTCCGCGAAGTCCTTGTGAACCTTGCGGTCCCTGCGGGCCTTGAGGCAGCTCTGTTCCCTCAATGAAATACTGCGACGCACTGTCAATCAGAATAGTCAGCGTGCCGTCCGCATTAAAAATAACATCTCTTAAATATGTTTTTATGCCGTTGTCGTTCACTTTATAAAGTTTTAAAACATCGAAACCGACGAGCCCCGCAAGGCTGTCAGTGTTTGTGATGGTCAGCTCAAAAAGCATACCGAACTCGCCTTTTGCCGCGGGCGTAATCAAAAACACGCCCGCAGGAATATCTTTATATGCCTCGGCGTTCGGTTCCAAATGTATAGCGACAGAAATGGGGTTTGTGCGCGTAACATCAGTAATGGTGAGCAGATATCCCATGTCCGTGTTAATAAAACTAATCGGAATCCCCGCGTCGCGTATTTCCTGCAGATGCGAACTTGTCAAAACTCCGGCATTGTCAATATTAATCGGAACTCCCGTTGTGATGAAGCTGCTGATGGCGGAGCCGGGGAGCGGCGTGTTGGCAAGCTCCGGATTATAAATATAATTCGGATTTTGAACATAGTTGATTGCCGCAGCGGAAACCGCGCCAACAGCGAAGAAAATTACTGCAATCATCAGAGCGCAAACTTTTTTCATTTTTACGATTCCTTTCGTTAATTGATGCTTGTTGGTATCTTTAGTTATATATTATACCGCTCCCGAAAGACGCGGTACCAATGCCGGGAGCTGCATTTGTCGCGGAAGATGAAGCCGGAGAGAAAAGCAATCGCACACAGCAAAAGCAAAAACATACCGGTGATGAAGGAGCTTACGTTCAAAAGGCCGGAAACGCTGTCCAGCGGCGCGCGCACCAGCAGTCCCGATATGCGCGAGGAAATGTGCAGAGTCGTGCTGTAATCCTGTATGGCGATATCCTGAAACCTTATGATAATAAACTGCGGCAAAAGCCAGTAAATAAGCGTGAAAATCAAAAACGCACGCCGCCGCATAAAGCCCGATGTAAAGGAAAGCCAAATCCACGCAGCAAGAGTTGCAATCGTGAGCGTGAGTGAGATTAACTCGCCGTAGGGAAGTGCCTTTTCGTAGACATAAAACGCCGCCGCAAGCGTTACAGCGAGCAGAAATGTGCAGTCGCCGGTAAAAGCGGAGCGGAAAATACGAAGCAGAGTTTTTGAGCGCAGCGCCTCCATCACAGCACCTCCCGTTCCCGTTCGTGAATAGTACGATAAGGCACCACGCCATTATAATTGTCCTCAAGCAGGAAGCTGTAATAAAACCCGCCGAGGCCGAGGAAAACTAAGCTTAAAACGGCAGCCGCAAAAACACGCGCTTTCTTTTTAGACATTTCTGCATCTTTAAAAGTAAGACGAATCAAATCGCGCAGAACCATGTAAATCTCCGCGCTAAGAATCAGTACAGGTGCAACTATAAAAAGCAGTGCAAGCCGCGAGAGTATGCCGTGTACAGTCCCTAAAAAACTGAAGAAAACCACGAAATACATCGCCATGAGCAGCGTGTTTGCGTGCGGGTTGCGGCGGCAAATCATCTTTCGGAGCAAAAACGCTAATACGAAAAATACGGCGAATGCGATTGTGTAGGCGGGGGTGAGCCCGTGTGCGGCTTCGATGCTCGTGACGGGGTCGTAGCCTTTATAAAAGTAATTGGTAACGCAGTCCATGAGCGGGGTTATGTATATATAGGCAACAACTGAGCCCGCCAGCATAACAACGAGCGATATGTAATTCAACTTGATTTTTAATATGAAGAAGAACGGCAGTAAAAGCAGCGCGGAAAAATGGAAAGCCGACGCTAAGAGGACAAGCCCCGCGAACCGGAAAAACCGATTCTTAGCGACATAAAACAGCGCGAAAGCTATAAATACCGCAGCTATGAACTGCCGCATGAAGTTAAGCGAGTTAAAAAACAATCCGAAGACCAAAAACGCAGTTACGCTGACCCAGGGGGCGGCCGAACGCCTGTAAACAAGCAGAATTACGCCCAGCGTAATCACAAAGGCAATCAGCACGAACATAACCTGAAAGCTTGAAGATACATCCGCCATAATTTTGAGCGGCAGCGTAAAGCCTTTCTCGCGGGACCAAAGTATAATCTCGCCCTCGGACATAAGGCGCAAATCGTTGAACCAGTTGGCATAAAGGATATAGTCGTAGCCTACCTCGAGCCGCATTGCGGCGACGGCGAACAGCCCCGCGCCCGCAAGGGCGCAATAAATAACCTTGCCTGCGCTTTTAAGTTTTTCCCGGCAGAGAAAAACTCCGAAAACTATAGCAGCCACAGGCAGGAGTATATAAATCAGCAAATAAATCACCCGCTTTCACTCATTATAATATAAATTTTAGGCAAAGTCAATGGTTTTCTCTGTTTTAGACGTTTTTTGAGTCGCTTTTAAAGAAAATTCGTGAAAAGTGACAAATACGGCTCGAAAATATTTTCATTATTTACAAAAAAAAGAGGAAAAAACTATAGAATTTTACGTTGAAATGTGTTATTATTAATAAAATAGGCTTTTTAAGATGCAAGTTTTAAAATAAAACAATTGAATCGGGGAAAATGTTGTTTTCACGGTTCATTTGTGAAAAAATAATTTAACAGAAATAAAATACGGGAAAGGAGGGCGGCCATGAGCGAAGATAATTCAAACGCCGGCGGCGCTGCCGATGAACGCATACCAATAAACGGAGCGGTCGTAATCAGCACGAACGAATCGAAGATGGAAGCCTACCTGTGCATAACTGAGGAGCGTGACGGCGGCGACCCTGTCACTTTTAAAGACATAACCGAGGAAGTCAGCGCGTACGGAATCACGCACGAGGTCAGCCTTGATGAGGCAAAGACGCTTCTCGAGGAGAAGCGCTACGGTAAAAAAGTCGTGATTTCCAGAGGTGTAAAAGCGGTCAACGGGCGCGACGGGCGCATTGACTACCTTTTTGAAACCACGAATGAGCTTGTCCCGAAGAAAGGCAAGCTCGGCGAAGTTGACTACAAAGACCTGGGGCTCGTGCGCAATATAATCGAAGGCGAGCTGATTGCAATCATTTACCACCCGGATGAGGGAGTGCCGGGCGTGAACGTCTTCGGGCAGGAGCTGTCTCCGATTGCCGGTAAGGAAATGAAGTACGCTGTCGGGCCCGGAACCGTGATAAATGACGAGGAAACTGAGATTAAAGCGGCAATCAGCGGTAATCTTGTCTGGCAGAAGGGCAGCTTCGCTGTTGAGGAAACGCTGGTGATTAAGGAAAACGTGGACGTTTCTACGGGCAATATAGACTTTATCGGCGACGTTCTCATAAAAGGAAACGTAGCGGAGAATTTCACTGTCAAATCAAAAAAGACAGTGACAATCAACGGCACTGTGACGGGCGCGACAGTTATAGCCGATGGGAATATCATAATCAATCTCGGCAGCGTGAATTCCGATTTGATTGCAAAGGGCGACATTAAACTCGGCTTCTGCGAAAGCTCAAAAATCGAATGTCAGGGCAGCTTCAGCAGCCAGTCAATAATAGCCGGTGAGGTTTTCTGCGGGGGAACGATTAATCTGACGCAGGGGCGCGGCGTTGTTTTCGGGGGCAAGCATATAGCAATCGGCGGCTTTACCGCGAATATTATCGGTACTGAAAGCTATACAAAGACGCAGATTACGCTCGGCAACAGCGCGGTGCTCACCGAGGAAAAGCTTGAGCTCACCAATAAAATCAAGGACCTTGAGGAACGCACGAAAAAACTTTTACAGGTGGCGGAGGTGCTTCAGGAGCAGAAGAAGAATACGGGTCAGCTCCCCGCTGACCGCGAAGCTATGCTCACCACTGCTATCCGCTCGAGATTTACTTTCCAGCGCGAGGTGAAAGTGCTTACGGGAAGAATCGCGGAAATTGAAAAAGAATTGGATTCCGCGGGCGACCAGTATATAATCGTACATAAAGACTTATGGCCGGGGGTAACGGTTCGCATCGGCTCGGAGCTTTTAATCGTTGACCGGCACTTAACCAAGGTCATGATTGGCAAGGACGATGAGGGACATTTAGCATACCTGCCGTTTACGGTAAAGGGGAAGGCTCAGTAAAATGGTGAGTACCCCGATTCACGATTTCCTTAAAAAGTATAGTGAGAAGAACCGTGTGCGCTGCCATATGCCGGGACACAAAGGGCGCGAATTTTCGCACGATATAACTGAAATAGACGGCGCTGTAAGCATAATCGCAGAAAGCGAAAGCATAGCTGCAAAGCTCTTCGGCGCGAAGAAGACGCTTTACTCCTGCTCGGGGAGCACGCTTGCGGTACAGGCTATGCTGACGCTTGTGAGGATGGCGGGCGGGAACAGAATCGCGGCTATGAGATATGCTCACAGGAGCTTTGTATCGTCATGTGCGCTGCTCGGTTTTGAGGTTGATTGGATTTATAATGCAGACGAGGTTTCACACGCGATAAAGCCCGGTACAGCGGCAGTTTTCATAAACAGCCTCAATTATTACGGCGACGAGTATGATATAAGAAGCATTGCTGATATATGCGGGAAAATACCGCTTTTAGTTGACAATGCGCATGGCGCATATCGCGTGTTTTTGGGGACTCACCCGATTACCCAGGGGGCGGCTATGACCGCGGACAGCGCGCATAAAACTTTGCCTGCTCTTACCGGAGCAGCGTATCTGCATTTAAGTGACGAGCGGTTTACCGGGAATGCCGAAGCCGCAGCCGCGCTGTTCGGGACGTCGAGCCCGTCGTATTTGATTCTTGAAAGCCTTGATTTATGTAACAGGCATATTGCAGGCGGCAGGGCGGAGGCGTTCGAGCTTGTCGCGGATTTAAAGCGCAGACTTGTGCATGACGGTTTTCCGCTTCGGGAAAGCGATGCTTTAAGAATTACTGTGAACGCGAGAGAATACGGCTATACGGGGGCAGAATTCACTTTTGAACTGCGAAAAAATAACATTGAATGTGAATATGCGGACGGAAGCTGCACGGCTTTGCTGTTTTCGACAATTACAACAGAGGCGGAAACCAAGGCTGTTTACGTTGCTTTCGGGAGAATAGAACGGAAAAAGCCGCTCGCAGCAATGAACGAGCCGTCTTTAAAGCTTGAAAAGGCAATGAGCATACGTGACGCGCTGTTCGCGCCGGACAGGAACTGCGCTGTACTGCGCCTTGAAGAGGCAGCGGGGAAAGTATGCGCCTGTATAAAAGCGCCGTGTCCGCCGGGTGTGCCGCTCGTTATGCCGGGAGAGATTATAAACAAAGAAGCCGCAGAATTATTAAAAGGCTTCGGGGTGGACAGAATAAGAATTACGGAGGCAGGGGAAGTTTGAAACAATCGGTACTAAAACGGAGAAATCTAAGCTTTTTATTTCCCGCCGGTACAGGAAAGGTATAGTTAAAAATGAAATTAAAAAAAATCATTACATTTATTTTGTGCGGGCTGACGGGATTGGGGCTGCTTGCTGCCTGCGGCGACGGCGCGGGCATGGACCTCGGCGGCATGTTCATAACCGAAGAGGAAGTAAACCCATATCCGCTTGATACAAAGGTTGGTTTTATATACGGCGGGCAGGTGGGCGGCGACCCGATGACTGCTGTTTTTGAAGTTGCGCGTAACCAGCTTGAGCGGACGCTCGGGGCAGAAACCTGTTATATGGAAAATGTGCGTGTATTGCAGTTTGAAGAAGCTGTTGACAGAATGGCTGAGGCCGGCGCGAACGTCATAGTCGCGGCGTCGAACACGTTCAACTCCGCCGTCGTCCTGGCGGCGCGCAAATACACGGACGTATATTTCGTCAGCTTCGGAGGCACCGACCAGTCGCCGAATTTGGCTTCGGTACAACCGCTCCTGTTCCAGGCGGCGAACGTCTGCGGCTTTACTGCGGCGTTCAACACCTATACAAACCGGGTCGGCATGGTTATTGACAATAATATGTACAACGCTCACGGCATAGCCAACGCGTTTGCGCTGGGAGTGCGGGAGCTTCAGCACGCGCAGGTTGACGTTTCAATAAACTGGGCGCTGTCGGCGCATCACGACGATACGAGAGCGGCGATAAATGACCTTATAAATCAGGGCTGCGACATTATTTTTGTGTATCAGTCGGACGAATACGGCATTAAACTCTGCGAGCAGCTCGGCGTCGGCGTGATGGGCTTTGCATATAATCTGCCCGAGCTCGCGCCCGAGCACTATATTACAGGAATGTATCTCAACTTAAACACGTATCTTATAGACAAGACGCGTAATTATATGTACGGCAATGTCGGAGTTTTCGGCGACCTCACGCAGCGCGGGCTGCTTCACGGCATGGTAGAAATGATTGGCTTCGAGGATGACCGCGTGAAGCCGGGCACGCGGGACCTTGCGAATGAGCTGCGGGCGATTATTATGGACGAGCGCTCCGCTGTTTTCGGCGGAGAAATTCGTGACAGAGCCGGTGCGATTCGCGTGGAAAAAGGCAGTTCGCTGTATATTTCGCAGGTGTTCACGATGAGATGGCTCACGAATATCATTGACACCGAGAAGAATTTCTCGGAACCGCTGACGGATATTGTGCTTTCTGATTTTGTAATAAAGCAGTAAGAGCGGCGATAAGCGTGAAAGCAAAGTATTTGAGTCGGAGAAACGATATTTTTATATTATATTTTTGGTGAAGAGAGGATTTAATAAAATATGAAGACTGAGTTCACCGAGATTTACAGCACGAATATAACCCGCCCCGGCGCCGACAAAATGCTGGAGTTTCTGAATAACAGCGACTTCTTCACCGCGCCCGCAAGCACGCGCTATCACGGCTCTTTCGAGGGCGGGCTGGTTAGCCATAGCGTCAATGTTTATCGCTGCCTTACCGACTATCTTGAACGGGAGCGCGTAAAAGACGTTTACAAGTTTGATTATTCTGAAGAAAGCATCGCCATTTGCGCGCTTCTGCACGATGTCTGCAAGGTTGACGTCTACAAGAAAAGCACCCGGAACGTCAAGAACGAGGTCACGGGCGTGTGGGATAAGGTACCTTGCTATAACTTCGAGGACAGCCTGCCTTACGGGCACGGCGAGAAGTCGGTTTATATGATTAGCGGCTTCATGCGGCTGACTCGCGAGGAGGCAATGGCAATCCGCTGGCATATGGGATTCTCGGGGACTGAGGATAAAAATACAATCGGCAGCGCGCTCGAGAAATATCCGCTCGCGTTCGCGCTTACAGTTGCAGATATGGAAGCGACATATTTTTTGGAGGGAGCTGAAGGATAAAAGGAGATGAAACGCATTAAACTTAAATCTAAAAATAAACTCAAAAGAAATAATAAGCAGGACGATGTCATAATATACAACAACGGGCAGTACGAAAAAGAGTTCATACCCGCCGAAAAAGGCATGCGCCTTATTTACGGGAACCCGGTTTGCGGGCCGCCGATGTTGTTTTTGGTGAAGAGAAAGCTTGTGAGCCGCCTGTACGGGCGTTATTGCCGCACAAGGTCCTCGGCGCGCAGGATTCCGAAGTTCATAAAAAAGTACCGCGTGGATATGACCGGCTGCGAGGGGACTTACAGAAGCTTTGCAGATTTTTTCGCAAGGGAGAAAAATAATCTGAGTTTCCCCGAAAAGCAGGGTGTGCTGGGCTCGCCGTGCGAGGGGTTAGTGTCGATAAACACAGGTATAGAGCCGGAAAATCTAATAGCGGCGAAGGATTCCGTATTCTCTTTACCGGAGCTGTTCGGGGACGGTAGGCTGGCGGAGGAGTACAGAGGCGGGACGATGGTTAGGCTTCGGCTGACGCCCACGAATTATCACCGCATGCACTTTTTCGACGACGGCGTTGTCGGCGCCCCGAAGTTTATCAAAGGGCATTTGTATTCGGTAAATCCGCTGGCGGTCGGGCGCATTGCGCGGCTGTACTGCCGCAACAAGCGTGCGGTTTTTTCAGTTTCTACGGAGAATTTCGGCGACGTGATTTTAGTGGAGGTCGGCGCGACTTTCGTGGGCAGTATCGTGCACTGTTTCGAGGGGGGGCAGACGGTAAGCCGGGGGCAGCAGGCGAGTTATTTTCTGCCGGGCGGGTCGCTGGTGCTGATGTTTTTTAAAAAGGATACCCTTGTTCCCGACGGTGAAATCCTTGCACAGACCGAAAAGGGCTTCGAGTCAAAAATAAGCGCGGGTGAACCGCTTGGGACGAATTTTGAAAATCCGGAGATTTAAGGTTGTATGAAGAAATTTTTTCCTCCTCTTGAATACATAAACATTCCGAATCTTGCGACGACGACGGGTCTTGTTTCGGGTATAATCGCCTGCTTTTTCATGCTCCAGGGGAATATGAGGAGCACGATTTTCTGCCTGCTGCTGGCTACTTTCATGGACGTAATCGACGGCTTCCTGGCGAAAAAACTGAAACAGCAGACGCGCTTCGGCGAGTATATGGATTTGCTGACGGATTTTTTTGTGTGCTGCGTCGTCCCTGTTTTGATGCTCTATACGTTTGTGCAGGTTTCGGTATTAATTGTCGCCGCCTGCTCATTTTACGCTGTTTGCGGCTTATGGCGGCTCGGATACTTTATCACTGTGACGACGGCGGAGAAACAGCCGCATTTCACGGGCATGCCCGTTCCGGGCGCGATGCTGTTTGCAATCATCACGATATGGCTGTATGCGGAGCAGAGCCTGTTTGCCGCATGGATTCCGGCGGCTGTTTTCTTCACGCTGGGCACGCTTATGCTTTCGTCGGTGAAATTCAAGAAATACGGCTTCTGCCAAAAGGGACTTATTATACTGGGATTGGTTTTCTTAGCGGTAATATTTATCTTTTAAAAAGGAATATAAAGTTTGAAGACAGCTGATATAAAATCGGGAAAATGAAGCATTTTATTTCCCGTTGGTGAAGAAAGGGCTTGGCGAAAGTTTGAAAATAAAACAACTGAATCGGGGAAAACGTTGTTTTCATGATTCATTTGTGAAGGAAGGACTTAATGAAAATAAATATGAATGAAATTGATATTAAAAATCAAATCTGTGATATTTGCAGAAAGATGTGGCAGCTCGGCTGGGTCGCCGCCAACGACGGTAATATTTCGGTAAAGCTCGGTGACGGGCTTTTTTTAACGACGCCGACCGGCATGAGCAAAAGCTTCATAACCCCCGATAAAATCGTGAAAATTAATGCAAAGGGCGAAGTTGTTGAAAGTGCGGACGGTTTAAAGCCGTCGTCCGAAATTAAGATGCACCTGCGCTGTTACGAGGAGCGGGGGGATATAGGCGCGGTTCTGCACGCGCACCCGCCCGCAGCCGCGGGCTACGCGGTGGCGAACCGCGCTCTTGACGAGTATACGATGGTCGAGGCAATTATCGCAATCGGCAGTGTTCCCGTCGCGCCGTATGCAACGCCGTCCACAAGCGAAGTTCCCGACGCTGTTGCGCCGTACCTGCATGAGCATGACGCGCTGCTTTTGCGAAATCACGGCGCGCTGACTATGGGCGCGGATTTGATTACCGCCTACTACCGCATGGAAACGCTGGAGCTGTGGGCGAAAATCAGCTTAAATGCACATCTGCTCGGCGGAGCGGACGAGATGTCACGCGAAAACATCGACAAACTTTGCGGCATGAGGGAGTTTTATGGCATAACCGGCAGGCATCCGGGCTATAAAAAGTATCCGGAAGGGAGTTCGTAGAATTTATAAAATGCGAAGCATTTTTCAAAGTTCGCTCAGCCGTCCGCGGCAAAGGAGCGGAAAACGGCATGCAGTTTTTATATAACGGGAGATAATATATTATGGTTTTTTTCAAAGAACTTGAAACGGATAGATTGTTTCTTAAAAATATATCAACGGATGACAAGGATTTTATTTTTAAGATGTTCTCCGATGAAAAGGTTACTCAATACTTATTGGATAACGAACCATTAACAGATATTAAAGGTGCGGACGAGATTATTAATTTATTCACGCAATCCGAACCGCGAAATTTACATAGGTGGATATTAGTCAGAAAAAGCGATAATGAAAAAATCGGCACTTGCGGATTTCACTGCTGGGATAAACAGGCAGGCTACTGCGATATAGGCTACGACCTTTCCCCCGAATTTTGGGGGAAGGGTTACATGAGCGAAGCGATTCAGGCAATTCTCGATTTCGCAAAAAATGAGATGAAAGTATCAAAAATAAATGCTTGTGTTTATCCCGAAAATAATAAATCTGTAATTCTTTTAGAAAAACATGGTTTTATTTTTAATGGTCAAATGAAAGATGAAATATTTCGTGGTAAAAAATATCTGCATAAAATTTATGTTTTAAGCTACGTTAAATAATAAGCATTATAATCAATTAACTTGAAAATGCGTTAGCATTTTCAAGGTGCGGCGGTCGCCGCACAGCCGCGCAGCGGCTTAATTTGTCGGAATCAGACCCGTTATAGACGGCCCGCTGTATTAAAATCTTAGCATCTCGGCTGATAGTCGGTTTCTATGATATTAGAAATTCTCCTGACAGTGTTTCTTATTCGTTCATATATATGACCGCCCTCCCTGTAAAAATGGTCAGCGTGTGCGGAATTGTCAATATCAAAATCACAGCCCCTGCTTCTGTAGCGTTCTGCGCAAATCCTGTTTGCGGCGAGTGTTATAAGCTCATCAATACTTGTCAACAGCGATTCATGAGGATAATTTGGGTTTAGTTCACCCGAGGCAACATTTTCAATATACTCCATAAACGTAACTCTAATATTTTCTGCGTATTTATTATCAGGCTTGCCCAAGTGAATTGTTATGTAATCATGAATTATCATTTTTTTCGTGACATTTGTTAAAGGCTCGGAGTAGTATCCGCCTATGTATGGTTTTTGTAGTAGTTTTCCGGGCGGGATATCTATCACTAACTCTTTTACGGGATTCGTTATGTCGGTAAGCGGAATCATATTTACCGGGAGAATCGACGTTTGCGTATCAAGGATTTCAATACCGTTTATACGTTTTGAAATAAATCCGTGCTTTTTAATGCTTACATAACTAATCGAGGCCGGCGCAATTTCACTGTATGGGCATAATGTATACTCTTTTGGGGGGGCCGGCAGCGGAAAATCTTCTGTTTTTCCGTTCTCGTCGGTACGTGCTGAAAAAATCTTTGTTCCGCTTTTTTTCATTACCGTAACCTCAGCGTCAGCAACCGGCAGCGCCCCGTCAGCCGTTGTTGCCTGTATACGCAAATATCCTGTTCCCATCAGTAGCATCTCCTTGTCAGTTTTATATTAATCATTAAATATAATAAACGATACGTATATATTATATGAGATTATATTTAATATGTGATAATCGGAATGGTTGCTTTAATCAATAAAAGCTTCATAATAAAAAACAGGCTTGCAGATTTAATCTGTAAGCCTGTTTATGGAGAGGAGTATTTGAAATACGAACTCTTCTATTTTTTTGTTTATCATTAATAAAGTTAGATTCTACGCCGCTTTCAACGGATTCAAGGCTTTTTAAATCCTCACACATACCGACATGGGATACTTGTTTACTGCCTTCTATGTTATAATATATGACAAATTTATCATCGTACACAAAAACGGAATTGACAAGCACGTCGATTATCCGGCCTTGAAATGCTTTGTCCTCTATATCGCCGTTACAGAAAGATTTTAACCATGAGATAATTTCCGATTCTGTATATTGTTGCTTGCTTGCAATTCGCAGAGTGACAAGGTTGTGTTCAATATCTGCTTTTTGTGTTTCTAAAACCTCTATTTTTTCAAAATACTTCGAACGGGCTTTAGCGGGAGCGGCAAGAGAAGCATCGACCGCGGCGTTCACCTCTTTGTCGAGTTTTTTATCTGCCGTTCTAATTCTTTTACCTTGTTAACATTAAATTCATCATCATATTTCGCGACAATCCGTTCCGCAATGTATTTGATGCGTTCGGGTCGTAAAACATATTCAACGGTTTGCTCAACAATATATCGCTCTAAAAAAGCCTTTTTCTCATTTTTCTTTTTGCATTTACGACTTTTTTTCTTTACGCCGCAAGCATAGTAATAATGAAAATCACCTGTTTTGCTTTTGCCGCAATCCCCGATAAGCCGAGCTTCACAATAGCCACAGAAAGCCTTACCTTGTAATAAGTAATCCTGTCGCGCTTTTTTTGCGGCGGGAGCGTGTTTCACCAAATCAAGGCGGGCTTGCACGGCGTTAAATGTTTTTTCACTTATAATTACATCGCAAGCGCCGCGCACTTCTTCACCGCCGTACATATAAATGCCTATATATTTTTTATTCCGCAAGGCTTTTTGCAAACATGATAATGTAAGAGGACGACCGTAATAATTCAATGTACCCTTTGCGCTCAAATCCTCCATAATTTGCTTTTTTGGTATTCCTTTTGCATACTGCTCAAACACATATTTAATAATAGGCGCGTTTTGTTCGTCTGCAACAAGTCTTTTTATTCCATCAACATTTATCATTTTAAAGCCAAAAGGCGGCTTACCTCCTAAATGTGAACCCCTCAATATACTCTCGCGTTGACCACGTTTAATATGTTTTGAAAGGTTTTCAGAATAGTATTCGGCGAGGGACTCTATTAAACCCTCAAGCAGTATGCCTTCTGGCTCGTCCGTAATATACTCAGTGGCAGATATAACCTTGACCCCGTATTTTTTAAGTGTGCGTTTATTAAATGCGCTGTCGTAGCGGTTACGGGCGAATCTGTCAAGTTTCCAAACAACTATATACTTAAACTGCTTTTTTGCGGCATCGGCAATCATTCGTTGAAAGTCCGGGCGGTCGTCGGTTTTACCCGAAATCGCGCGGTCAATATATTCACCGACAACAATAACACCCTCGCGCTTTGCAAAGGCGTAACAGTCACGAAGCTGTCCGTCTATACTCTGCTCCTGTTGCCCGTGGCTCGAATACCGGGCATAAATGACGGCGTTTGCCTGTTGGTTATCTTGTAATTTCGCCGTACCCATGAAATCACCCGCCTTTACATTCATTTTTCTCTAACACGCATGAATTGATTTTAACCCGCGGACATTCATCTTTGTAATAACAATTTGAATTGTCGGAATCCGCATTATACCATTTATCTAAGTAATGGCAGTATACTTTTGGTGTGGATTTTTCTTTAAGTTTTAAATCGGACATAGAAATCCTAACCTATTCATTACTCGCATCCATGCAAATTAAAACTTTTGATAAAATAAACGTATTACTTTTTTTCGTTTTAGATATAATTTTGCCCTCATGAAGCTCTTTCACAATACTTTGCGCTAAATACCGATTATTCTCAAACGATTTATATAATTCGCTTTGTATTATATCCCCCTGCTCTAATCGATTAAGAATATCAGCTTTAATATTCACCCTTAATTCTGCTTCATCATTTGCTTTTTTATTAAATAAATCCAACTTTAAATTTAATATATCATCAACTAATATGCATATATGCCTATCACTTGAAGTGAGAATTTCGGGGAATAATCGACTCGCCGCAGTTACAGAAAGTCGTAAACTATGTATATATTCTTCTTCACCAAAACGCTCACATAGTTTAATGTGTTCTTCGAAATCATCATCATATCCGTATTTAATAAAATCGAATGATACTCGATACCTTTTAGATAATATCTGCAAATAATTATCGTTTGGTATAGTATAACCATTTTCATATGATGAAAGCGTAGAAGTAGAAATACCAATAATATTAGAGGCTTCACTCTGGGTAAATCCTAAACCATTGCGAATATTCCTTAATCTAAAATCTAAGCTATTATAAATTGGAAAATCTAAACGTTCTACACATATTCTAAACCATTCATAACCTAAATCTTTATCATAATTCTTGTCCCATGTTTGAAAATAGCGACCATAATCGCTATATTTAGAAGTTAAGTGGGATTCAAAAGAAAATTCAAGTGATAAATCTGATTCAATTGATAGGTCTGAAAGTTCATTTTTAACTTCCCTTTTTATTCTTTTATGGGTTTTAAGAGTTTGATATATAGAGGAAACTAATCCGATTATACAGCCTATTATTAAATATGGTAATAAATTAGACATATAAAATAATACCTCCACACCGCTCAGACCCCGGGCGGCTTCTTATTTTTACCCGTTATCGGGCTTGTTTCCGTTAATAAACCATATAAACATATAGATAAATTAATACGAAAATATACGACACAAATATATAGGTATTTTCGCGTTTATGTTATATAATTAAAATGACATAAATTGACAAATATTTTTTAATTAGAGACATCAAGGCCTATTTTAGGCTTGGTGTCTTTTTGCATTTTTTAATTATGGTAGAAAGGAGAAAAATGATGTTAGAGCATAAAAGCAACAAATGGTATGAAATTTGCATGGAGTTTACAAAGGAAATTTCCAACCTAACAAAGGAGGAAGCCGAAGAAATTATTAAGTTCGCTTTGATTTTACATAACGAACATGGTTCAAGACTTCTAACAGCTCCACCTCATTAAAATTAGAAACAAGATTTAATAATTCTTGTTGCTCAGGCGACAGAGGCAGTCCCTCAAGGATTGCCTCTGCATCCTTAGGCGTAGGGTCATCGGTGCGGCCAAGGAGGTAGTCAGTGGAAACATTGAAATAATTGGCTATTTTATAAACTGTACTCACACTTGGCTTTGTTCCATTTTTCCATGCAGTCACGCTACCGGAAGATAATACTAATACTTTTGCTATAGCATTTACGCTTGTATTTTCTTTTTTTGCTAATTCATTAAAACGTTCAAAAAACATTTTTACTCCTTTTGCTTGACAATCTCAATAATATGAGATATAATATAAACATGAATAATCAAATTTATTACAGCATCATTGTTCACTCAGACAAAAACGAAATAGAGTTAACGCCGGGTGAAGAAAACGAAAACTGTATAAGAATGAGCCGAAAGACGTTAAAAATCTGATTAAAACTCTTAAAAACACTCTTGGTGAGTTGAATGAATTTCACCGCGTCCGTTTTTGGGGAAATCTTTTAACCTGCTTGCGCGAAGCCATTGCAGCTGGGCTTGTTGTTTTTCGGCGTATGTTAATTTTCGGTAAGCGTAAGCATAAAGAGTAAAATTAGAATTTTTTTCGATTATTTTATTTAAAACATTTGGTTTTCCATTTAAACTAAATCCTTTCGGGGATATAAGTATAATAATTTTTGGGGGGTGAGAATGTGGGATATGATAAAAAAACATCAGAACAAAGCAATTTGGTATCATCGGTAGGGCGCATGATAATAGAAAAGCATTACAATGGGAAAAAGTTTGATGAAGTCAAGGAGGAATTATCTAGATTTTTAAATATAATGAAAATGATTCAAGAGCAGACAGAAGAAGTTACCAATCCTCGTGTAGTTGGCACTCCCGAACAGATAGTACAGTATGTTTTTTGTGCTATCAGATAGCACAGGGAAAAGTTTAAACAATGCATACTGCGGTTATTACAACCGAATCAGCTTTAAATATTTTGATTTTATCGTTCTTTTCTAATTTTTCCAACTCAAATTCAAGCCAGTCATTACTGTAATCGCCGTATTTGTTTACTTCATCAAGAATATACTTAAAAGGCTTTACAAAACCCCACTCTTTATTGCTATACGCTTCTCCAGGCACAGATTTAATAATTTTTAACAAATCCATAATTATGTACTCCTATAAAATGTAATTTGTGCAACCTTGCTAAAAGCAGGGTTGTATTTTTGTAGATACTTACAAATCTCACATAAATGAGCCGTACGCGCTTTGAAACTATTGACAATCTCATAATATTGAGATATAATAACAAGTGTAAGTACATTTGCTATCATTATACAACGCATGACGAAAAATGTCAATACAAATGTAGAAACAAATGTAATTTAATACCCACATTGGAAGGAGTTAAAAATATGAAAACTATTATTGAAAAGCCCGAATGGGGAAGAACAGCGTTAAAAGCTCTTATCGACAAGGATATGACGGTGTCGCAGCTTGCTGCGAAAATCGGATTTAACCGCGCTACTGTTTCGGCAGTAATCCACGGCAGAACTATAAGACCCGATATAAAAGAAGCTGTTATAATTTTTTTAGAAATAGAAAATGCCGCTTAAAGCGACATTGCGACTATTGCATATTTTAAATAAGGAATGGAAAACGAAAGGCAGGTGTTATTTATGGCTCAATATTGGACGTGCTCCTGCGGTTTAAATTTAAATCACGGCGAGAAATGTGATTGCGGCGGAATAATTGCTGCGCCGCAAAAAAAGCATATTATAAAACCGCCTAAAAAGAAAGTTGAGCGATGCTCAAGTGAGGAAGTATCAGCAATAACAAGTTCGTTATTTAGAAAGTATGAAGTGGAAGCGGCAATGCGGGCGTTAAATAATTAATAAAAGAGGACAAGCTTATGAAACTTATAATAGAAAGTACATCGGAAGAAGTAATCGAAATCTTGCAGGCGCTTCAAGGGTTGCCAAAAGTAAAAAACGCGTGGGATAATCTTCGTTTCGCCGCCCTTATTGCTGATAAATCAATAGAGCGGAATCTGATTGAAAGTGGCAGAAGTGAGGTGTTAGCGTCATGATTATACTTAAAGACAATGAATGTCTTGTGTATGCAGGAACCATTGCGCTTCGCTCCCCGAGCGGCACACCACTTCCCGCCGTTCCTCAGTATATGATTGTTCCCGCTGATGAAGCCGACCCCGCCGCTATTGTAGAATTACAGAAAGAAAAGCGGCTTGTTTTAGGCGGCATGATATATACAGATATTGAAGAAGCGAGAAAAAGATTCGCCGCGGGTGAGAGGAAACTATCCACAGAAAGCGGCAAACAACTTTATTTTGTAGAGGATGCGGCAAACATAAACAAAAAAACAGGCTTATCAAAAGGCGAAGAAAAAGCCATTGAACCGCTTTTAAGCGATATTGTTGAGGCTTTCGGCAGGGATATGAGGAAAATAAAAGCCTTACATAAGCAGGGATTGGCGGTGTAGCCATGATTAAAACCGTTATAAAATATATAATCCTCACAGTTATCGGCATCGTTCTGTTCTATTTTGCTCACCAAGCGGCAAGCGTAAGTCGCGGAGGTTTTGCAATCGGCGGTGAGATACTACTTGCTTTTCTGCCTTTGTGGTGGT
>Ga0123353_10000235_pt1 | contig 69920 bp, 71 predicted proteins | sample TergutLab28metaG_3_FD_92763 | JGI IMG/M metagenome (GOLD analysis project Ga0123353, IMG submission 92763) | Labiotermes labralis P3 segment gut microbial communities from Petit-Saut dam, French Guiana - Lab288 P3 | ecosystem: Host-associated > Arthropoda: Insects > Digestive system > Gut ... | reverse complement strand
CTTGGGCAAGGGGGTTGCCCGGGTTGGCGGTGGGTTCGTCCGTGGAATCGGGCTCGGCAGGCTCCTCTTCCTCTTCAACGAACCCTTCTTCATCCGGTTGCTCGGAGGCGGGCTCCGTCTCGCCCTTCTCCTCTATCCCCTGATCCCTATCCCCTGACCCCTGCTCTGCCGCAGGCTGGGACGTAGGTTGGGGCGCAGGCTCCGGTTTGGCCTCCGGCACCGAAGGCATAACGATCTCCTCGCGCACCTGGGGCGCCCCTTCGTCCTCGGTGGCAAACAAGGACGATATGTTATCGATGGCGCCGTTGCCCAGCAGTATCACTGCCAGCGCCACGGCTATCAGCCCGCGGAATCCTTTTGTGTGGTAGAACCTTACCTTCTTTTCCGGCTGTTGCGTATACCTGTTCATATTTCAACAATCCTTTCGCATTGAACTCTCGCATTAGATAGGATAGCACTCCAGTGCGAAAAAATCTACATTTTTCACGCTCTTTCCTTATGAAATTGCAATTAATATGCTGTTCATATTTCTCTTAAGCATTGAATTTCTATTTTATGGCGCCCGGAAGTCCTAGACTGCCGGTCCAGTCTGGTTTCTGATTTTTGAAAGTGTTAAATATTAAGAACAGTTTCATGACCAAATTTTGATTTTTTGGTGATTCATATCTTGCAAAAAATGTCGTGCCGTGTTATTCTGTTAAGGATATATGGCGCGTTTTGGTTATGTACGCCCCAAATTGTGCATAATACGACCAAAATGCGACGTGAAGGAGTGGGCGTCATGGCCAAAAAAACCATCGAAGACGTATCTGTATCCGGCAAAAAAGTATTGGTTCGTTGCGACTTTAACGTGCCCCTGGATGCGGACAGGCACATTACCGACGGAAAGCGCATCGTGGGGGCGTTACCCACCATCGAGTACCTGCTGGGCCAGAACGCCAAAGTGATCCTGTGCTCCCACCTGGGCCGCCCCAAGGGCGAGTTCAACGATAAGTATTCGCTGGCCCCCGTGGCCGAGCGCCTGTCCCAGCTGCTACGCAAAGAAGTCCCTCTGGCCGCCGATGTGATCGGCCCCTCGGCTAAGGGCCTGGCCGCCGCCCTCAAAGACGGCGATGTAATGTTGCTCGAAAATCTTCGCTTCCATAAAGAAGAGGAGAAGAATGACCCGGCCTTTGCCAAAGAGCTGGCCTCCATGGCCGATCTGTACGTCAACGACGCCTTCGGCACCGCTCACCGGGCTCACGCTTCTTCCGAAGGGGTCACTCACTACCTGCCCGCCGTAGCCGGCTATCTGATCCAAAAGGAAATCGAGATCATGGGCAACGCCCTGGACAATCCGGAGCGCCCCTTTATCGCCATCCTGGGCGGCGCCAAGGTGAGCGACAAGATCGGCGTAATCAACAGCCTGCTGGAAAAGGTGGATGCGCTGCTCATCGGCGGCGGCATGGCCTATACCTTCCAAAAGGCGCTGGGCGGGCAAATCGGCAACTCGCTGCTGGAGGCCGACAAAGTAGATTTGGCTAAGGAACTGATGGCTAAGGCCGCTTCCAAGGGCGTGCGCCTGCTGTTGCCGGTGGACAACGAGGCCGGCGATTCCTTCTCCAACGACAGCCTGCACATCACCGTGCACTCTCAAGACATTCCCGAGGGCTTCGAAGGGCTCGACATAGGCCCCAAGACGCAAATCATCTTCGCCGCGGAGATATCACGGGCCAAAACCGTCATCTGGAACGGGCCCATGGGCGTATTTGAATTCGACAGCTTTGCTCAGGGCACCCGTGCCATCGCCCGGGCCATGGCCGAGTGCAACGGCATCACCATCGTAGGTGGCGGCGACTCGGCGGCGGCCATCGAGCAGATGGGTTTTGCCAAAAGGGTTTCCCACGTATCCACGGGCGGCGGCGCGTCGCTGGAATATATGGAAGGCATCGAGCTGCCGGGCGTAGCCGCGCTCAACGACAAATGACCGTTCGCCTGGCGGCGAGGATACGCACCGTTTGCCCAAGCCGCCAGGATTACGAGTAATCTACCGAAGGGAGGAAGGGGAATCATCCCAAAAGTATACGCAGGACACAGCATCTCATGGCAATTGTGAAGCAATCAATGGTATCCCATAAAAAATTATTCAGGAGGTCATGAAAACATGAAGACCATGAAAAACGCGCGCATTGGGGTTATCCTTCTTTTAGCTGCCATCATGATGGTAGCGGGGCTTGCCACCGCACAGGCCGCCTTCGAGGGCGATTACGAGTATGAGATCGAGGGCGGCGGCGCGGTCATCACCGGCTACAGGGGCGGCGGCGGCGACATCGAAATCCCGGACACGATCAACAAGTATCCCGTAACCCGCATCGACGTCTCGGCCTTCCGCAACAACCGGACGCTGGTTAGCGTCGTGATCCCCGAAGGCGTCACCACCATCGGCGGTTATGCGTTCCAGGGCTGCTTTACCCTCACCAGCGTTACCTTCCCGGAGAGCCTCACCGCTTTCGGCAAGGCCGCCTTTAAGGATTGCACCGGCCTGCGCGAGGTCGTCATCCCCGGCAGGATCACCACCATCGCCGACAGGCTTTTCTATGATTGCGTAGGCCTGAACACCGTTGTCCTGCCCGACAGCGTCACCATCATCGACAAGGAAGCTTTCTATGGCTGCAAGGGGCTCACCGATATCATCATCCCGGCCAGCGTCCAGTCCATCGACAAGAAGGCTTTCGAAGGCGCCAGGAACGTTACCTTCACCGTGGAGAAAGACAGCTATGCCCAGCGCGTGGCCGAAAACCGCAGGATTCCCTTTATCCAAATGGTAGACGCCTCGGAGCTGTTTGGCGAGTAATTCAAAGCAAAAAAGGTTTTTTGCCTGCCGCATGTATTGCGGCAGGTTTTTTTCTTGCGTGTGCCGAATTTGGTGTTGGTTACACATATGTGCAAGGAGGCAGACCGCCATGAGAACCCCCATCATCGCCGGAAACTGGAAAATGAACAAAACCCCTGCCGAGGCCAAGGCCCTTGCCGAGGCGCTGGTCCCCCTGGTGAACAACGCGCCCTGCCAGGTGGTGCTGGGTACGCCGGCAGTGAACTTTGCCGCCGTAAGCGAAGCCATACGCGGCACCAACATCAAGCTTGGCGCGCAGAATATGCACTGGCAGCCCAGCGGCGCCTACACCGGCGAGCTATCGGCGGATATGCTGCTGGCCGCAGGCTGCACCTATGTGATCCTGGGCCACAGCGAACGCCGCCAGTACTTTGCTGAAACCGACGAGGCGGTGAATCGCAAGACCCTGGCTGCGGTTAAAGCCGGCCTCATCCCCATCATCTGCGTGGGCGAAACCCTCTCCCAGCGGGAGGAAGGTTACACCGACACCCTGGTGGCCTATCAAACCCTTACCGCCCTCACCGGACTCACCGCCGGGCAAGTGGCCCAGGTGATCGTAGCCTACGAGCCGGTATGGGCTATCGGCACCGGGAAGGTGGCTACCGACGAGCAGGCCAACGAAACCGTGGGCGTGATCCGTGCGGCCATCCGCCGCCAGTACGGCGACGCCGCCGCAGATGCTGTACGCATCCAGTACGGCGGCAGCATGAACCCGGCCAACGCCGGCGGCCTGATGCGCCAGCCCGAGATCGACGGCGGTCTGATCGGCGGCGCGTCGCTGAAGGCGGAGGATTTCGCGAAGGTGGTTCATTTTGATAAATAAAAAACCCACCACCGCCCTGATCATCATGGATGGATTTGGCGTCAATCCCGATCCAACCTCAAACGCGATTGCCCAGGCCGGTACCCCCACCCTGGACGCGCTGATGGAAACCTACCCCCATACCCTGCTGGGAGCCAGCGGCATGGACGTGGGCCTGCCCGAGGGCCAGATGGGCAACAGCGAGGTAGGGCACCTGAACATCGGCGCGGGGCGCGTGGTGTATCAGGAGCTCACCCGCATCACCAAGGACATACAGGACGGCGACTTCTTTCAAAAGCCCGAGCTGCTGGAAGCCATGGGCAACGCCAAGGCTGAAGGCCGCTCCCTGCACCTGATGGGCCTGCTGTCCGACGGCGGGGTCCACAGCCACAACACCCATCTGTACGCCCTGCTGGAGCTGGCCAAACGCCAGGGCCTTAAGCGTGTGTACGTGCATTGCCTTTTGGACGGCCGCGACGTGCCCCCCTCCTCGGGCCTGGGCTTTGTGGAGGAACTGGAGGCCAAGCTGCAAGAGACCGGCGTGGGCCGTATCGCCACGGTGATGGGCCGCTTCTGGGCTATGGACCGGGACAACATCTGGGAGCGTGTGCAAAGGGCGTACGAGGCCCTGGTTTACGGCGAGGGCCTGCCCGCCGAGAATGCCGTGCAGGCCGTCCGGCAATCCTACGATAAGGGCGAGACCGACGAGTTTGTGTTGCCAACCGTCATAGAGCAGGACGGAAAACCCGTGGGTATGATCCAAGAGGGCGACTCGGTGATCTGCTTTAACTTCCGGCCCGACCGGGCGCGGCAAATCACCCGCGCCTTCATCCAGCCGGATTTTGCCGGATTCCCGCGCAAAAAGGGCTTCCAACAGGTGCTGTACGTGTCCATGACCCAATACGACGAGACCTTCACCGGCCTGCTGGTGGTCAACAAACCCCAAACGTTAGAGAATACCTTGGGCGAATACCTTTCCAAGCTGGGGCTGAAGCAGCTGCGCATCGCCGAAACCCAAAAGTACGCCCATGTCACCTTCTTCTTCAACGGCGGGGTGGAGTTGGCCAATCCCGGCGAGGACCGCCTGCTGATCGACTCCCCCAAGATCGCCACCTTCGACATGAAACCCGAGATGAGCGCCATCGAGGTGGCCGAAGAAGCTGCCAAGCGCATCCTGAGCGGCGAATACGACGTGATGATCCTCAACTTCGCCAACTGCGATATGGTGGGCCATACCGGCATCATGGAGGCCGCCATGCAGGCGGTTCGCACGGTGGACGCTTGCATCGCTACGCTGATCCACGCCATCCGCCATACGGGCGGGCGGGCGCTGATCACCGCCGACCACGGTAACTCCGATCAAATGGTGGATCCGGACACCGGGGAGCCTTTCACCGCCCACACCACCCACCCGGTGCCCCTGATCGTGGTGGACCACGCACGGCGGAACGCCAAGCTAACCCAAGGCGGGCGGTTGTGCGACCTGGCGCCTACGATGCTGGAATTGATGGGTATCCCCCAACCCAAAGAGATGACCGGAAAGAGTTTGATAGACGGCGCTATATAAGAGGAGAGAAGGAATGAACCAACACCTGCAAAAAGTAATTTCCTGGGCGCAACGCGTCGATGGCCGCCACCGTACGCTGCTGCAGTGGATCTGCGCGGGGCTGGCCACCGTCGCGCTCACCCTGGGCGGGGTGTACGGCGGGCCGGTATCGCTGCTGGGTTATTGCGCGTCCTGGCAGGAGCGCAGGATATTTTTGTTGCTGTTTGGCGGGCTGTTCGCCGGCGCGATGGCAGCCTACCTCCTGCTCAGAAAAAAGCAAGATTGGTCGCGCTTTTTGTATGTGGCGGCGCTGATGGTGGTGGCGGTGATGATCCGCGTGGCGCTGTTTAACCACATCACCGCCGATTACCAAAACTTTTTGAGCGAGTGGGTCAATATCTTCCGCAAACACGGGGCAGTGGCGCTCACCATGGAGGTGGGCGACTACAACCTGCCCTATCAATACATCCTGCTGTTGATCTCCAAGCTTCCCCTCAACCCCATGTACATGATCAAGCTGGTATCCATCATTTTCGACTTTGCGCTGGCCCTGTTACTGATGTGCATGGTGGAGCGGTTTATCGACAAAAAGCACGGCCTGCTTACCCTCACGGCGGCGCTGCTGATCCCCACCATCTGGTTCAACGGCGCGCTCTGGGCCCAGTGCGACGCGCTGTACTGCTTCTTTGTGCTGGCCTGCGTCTATGCCATGCTGGCCGACAGGCCGGTGCTGTCGGTGGCCCTGCTAACGGTGGGCTTCTGCTTTAAGTTGCAAACCGTGTTCTTCTTCCCCGTCATACTGCTGGGCCTGTGGGGCAAAAAGATAAAACTGCGCCACGCGCTGGTGTTCCCCGCCGTGTACCTGATCTCCATACTGCCCGCGCTGCTGGCCGGGCGTTCGCTGATCAGCGCGCTGAGCATCTACCTGCACCAAGCCGGCCAATACAACGAGCGCCTCACCTACAACGCCCCCAACATCTATCAGTTCATGCCCTTTGGCGAGTTAAGCAACCAACCGGCGTACACGCCCATCCTCAAGTTTATACCGGGGGTAAATGGCGAGCAATGGAACGAGTGGTACACCCCCGACACCATCCGTTACCTGCTGGCAGCGCTGGTGCCCTACGCGGGTATGCTGGCGCTCTGCCTGGTATTTTATCTGTACAACCGCCGCAAAAAGATCGGCATGGGCCACATATGGGAGCTCTCCTTGGCTTTTACGTTGCTGCTGCCCCTGGTACTGCCCAAAATGCACGACCGCTACTTTACCCTAGCCGAAATATTCGCCATCCTGTACGCGTTGCAATACCCCAAGCGATGGTACGTGCCGGTGCTGGTGATCTTCTCGTCCTTTATGGCCTACATGCCCTTCCTGGCCCGGGAGCGCCCAGTGGATATGCGGCTGGCCGCCGCGATGATGATTGCCGCGATGGGGGTTGTGTTGTATTACTTAATACGAAGCCTGCGAGAAAAAGAAGAATTGAAAATGGAAAGTTGAAAATGGAAAATGAAAGAACGGCGAACAACATACACTCGCCGTTCTTTCATTTTCCACTTTCCATTTTCAGTTTTCCATTTGCAAGCGTTGCCTTTGCTCTTCATAAAGCTTCAACAGCGGCCGCAGCGCCCGCGTGCCCTCATGAAAGTCCAGCGCAAAGGGCCGGTTTTCGGTGATGCACTCATAAAAGTCCCGGATCAGCAACCCGTGCCCCGCGCCCCAGTAGAGTTTGCCGGGCGAGTCGTACACGGGCAACTCCTGGCGCTGCCAGAGATCGCCCCCCTCCCGCAGGTAGAGGGCGTCGCCTTCGATGCGCAACGCGCCCCTCTCGCAATGTATCTCCAGCACGACGGGAGCATCCAGGGCGTATCCTACGGTGGCGTGGAGCAGGCCCACCGCGCCGCCGGGGAACTCCATGCGCAGCTGGCAGGTATCTTCGGTCTGTATCTGGCCACCCAGGCGCAGGTTGTGCATGGAGCCCTGATACCGGGCAGGTTGCCCGCACAGCAAGCATTGCAGATCCAGCGTGTGAATGGCCTGGTTGATCATCACGCTGCCACCCTCGTGGGCCCAGGTGCCGCGCCAGCCGCTCTGGCTATAATACGGACCCTCCCGCCGCCAGGAGATCATGGCGCGGCTGCCTAGCAGCGTGCCCAGCTCGCCCCCTGCCAGCAACTCCTGGGCGCGCCGGGTCGCAGGCAAATACCGGTTTTGAAAGCACACGCCGTATTGGGCCACGCTGCCGGTAGCGGCCTCCTCCAACGCGTCCAGTTCCGCAAGGGAGATGGCGGCGGGTTTTTCGCTCAGCACATGCAGTCCGTTGCGCAGCGCGGCCAGGGCGTGGGGCACGTGCAGGTCGTGAGGGGTGCACAGGTGCACCGCGTCCACCGCGCCGTCCTCCAGCATGGCGTCAAGGGAGGAAAGCGCCTTGGCCCCGTGCCGCTCGGCCAGAATTTGCGCCCGTTCCCCCACCACGTCGTACACCGCGGCCAGGGTGGCCGTCTCAGGCGAAAGGGCCGCCACTGCCGCAGCGTGGACCTCGGCGACGCCGCCGCAGCCGATCAGCCCCACCCGCAGGGGTTTGTTTCCGTCAGATGCGGGCTGATGCATGATAGGATCCCTCCGTGTTGAGCACCACATCCTTGTCGGCAGCCTTGTGGCGGCTATTAGCGGCCCTTTCATTTAACAGTCGCAGAAACAAGTCCTCATCTAGCGGGAGGGTCACGGTCTTGTCCAGCCAAGAAGAGAGGTGCATGGCGTTGGACAGCGTCAGCCCAAAGATGCCCTCCTCACCGGGAGCCACCAGCGGGCCGCCGTTGAGCGCCGCATCCACAAAGGCCCGGAGCACGCCCACATGCTGGAGGTTCTGGCCGTCGGTCTCCACCACGGACACGGTGCGCTCCGGCTCCCCAAAACCGCCCTTGTAGGTGGCGGAAAACTCCTTTTCTCCCATGGCCAGCTTGGTCATGGTCAGCACGCCGTTTTCGGCCACCAGCTTGCCCTTGTCCATCAGTATCTCGAAACGGTCGGTGCCCGGGGTGTCGCCGGTGCTGGTGACAAACACGCCGGTAGCGCCGTTGGCGTAGGTAAGGTAACAGGTCACATCGTCTTCCACCTCGATATCGTGCCAAGCGCCCTCGCGGCAAAAGGCCCGTACGCTCACCGGCATGCCGCAGATCCACTGCCACAAATCCAGGTTGTGGGGGCATTGGTTGAGCAGCACGCCGCCGCCTTCCCCCGCCCAGGTGGCGCGCCAAGCGCCGCTGTCGTAATAACTTTGGCTGCGATACCAATCGGTCACCAGCCAATTGGTGCGTTTGATCTCCCCCAGTTCGCCGCTATATACGATCTCGCGCATCTTGCGGAACAGGGCGTTGGTGCGCTGGTTAAACATCATGCCAAAACATTTGCCGCTGCGGACCGCCGCCTCGTTCATCTCGCGCACCGCCTTGGTATACACACCGGCGGGTTTTTCGCTGAGCACGTGAAGGCCCCGGTCAAAGGCGCGAATGGCTAAGGTGGGGTGATCGTAGTGGGGGGTGGCGATGAGCACGGCGTCCACCGCGCCGCTGTCGATGAGCTCGGCGCCCTCGGCAAAGCAGGCAACCCCCTCGCAGCCCGGCAACGAACGCACATGCTCAAGCCGCGACGGCTTGCGATCCGCCACAGCCGCCAGCTCCATGCCGGGCACATCGCCGTCCAACATCCACCGTATGTGACTGGTTCCCATGTTTCCAATGCCGATCACACCCATGCGCAAAACCGCCATCATCATCCCTCCATCAAAGCATGTTCTGATACGGTAACATTCGGCAAACATCCGTGCTTTCCTGCGTGGACAACACAGCCCAATGCCTGTATACTGTGTTTATGAAGTATCAATTGCTGCAAAAACATTTTGGCTACGCCTCCTTCCGCCAGGGCCAGGAGGAACTGGTCGACGCCATCCTGGCCGGGCGCGACGTGCTGGGCATCATGCCCACCGGCTCGGGCAAATCCATCTGCTATCAGCTGCCCGCGCTGATCCTGGGCGGGATTACCCTGGTGATCTCGCCGCTGATCTCGCTGATGAAGGATCAGGTAAGCGCCCTAAAACAAAACGGCGTTGCCGCCGCTTATCTTAACAGTTCGCTGACAACCGGCCAGTTCCGCAAAGCCCTGGCGAACGCCCGTGCCGGGCTGTACACCGTGATCTACGTGGCCCCCGAGCGCCTGGCTTCCCCTGAGTTCATAGGCTTTGCCCAGGAGGCGCGGATTCCCTTGATAGCCGTAGACGAAGCCCACTGCGTATCCCAATGGGGCCACGACTTCCGGCCCAGCTACCTGGAGATCCATCGATTCATCGACGCCCTGCCCCGGCGGCCCGTGCTGGCCGCCTTCACCGCCACCGCCACCGAACGGGTGGGGCAAGATATCGAATCACTGCTGGCGCTGCGTGAGCCTTTGAAATTAGTAACCGGCTTCAATCGAACAAATCTCTTCTTTGAGGTGCGCCAGGTGACCGCCAAAGACAAACCCCGCCACCTGCTGGCCGTGGCGGAGGCATTGCGCGGGCAAAGCGGCATCGTATACTGCGCCACCCGCAAGCATGTGATGGAGATGTGCGCGTTGCTCAACCAGCACGGCCACCAAGCGGCGGCCTATCACGCCGGGCTGGAAGACGAAGTGCGCCGGGCCAGCCAGGACGCCTTTTTGTTCGACGAAAAGCCGCTGATGGTAGCCACCAACGCATTTGGCATGGGCATCGACAAGTCCAACGTAAGTTTTGTGGTGCACTACAACATGCCCAAGGACATCGAGAGCTATTATCAGGAGGTGGGCAGGGCCGGGCGGGACGGCGCTCCGGCCCGGTGCGTGCTGCTCTACAGCAAAAACGACGTGGTGATCAACAACTACTTTATCGACCGCGCCTTCGAAAACGACGAGCAGAGCCAAGAGCAGCGGGAGCTAACCCGCAGCGAAGCCCGCCGCCGCCTGCGGGAAATGACCTTTTTGAGCACAAGCAAAGGCTGCCTGCGAGGGCGTATCCTGCGCTACTTTGGCGAGGAGCCTCCTGCCCGCTGCGGCGCATGCGGCAGTTGCGCGCCCGAGGATTGCCTGCCGGTCACCCTGCCAAAAGCCAGCGAAGCCTTGCCTCAGCGCCAGCCCCGGCGCGGCCTGGACGGCAAACCGGCCCGCGCCGCGGGCAGCCGGGCGGCCCTTGCGGCGTTGGCGGCGGACGAGGAGTTGTACGAGCAGCTGTCCCGGCTTCGCGGGCAGATCGCCAAGCTGCAAAAGACACCCGCTTATGTTGTTTTTTCCAATGCTACGCTGATCGACATGTGCGCTAAAAAGCCGGGCACCCGGCAGGAGATGCTGCGGGTGTCCGGCGTGGGCGAGCAGAAGTTGCGGTTGTATGGGGATTTGTTTTTGCAGGCGATTGGGCGGTGGAGGGGGGAAACGCGATGAACCCGCTCCGTGCTACAGCCGCACAGCGGGCATATAAATATCAACAGGGCAAACCACTTCATCCTTCACCAGCTCGACCATATTCGTGGGCGTGGGCACAGGCAAAGTATCGCCATCCTGCTCCATGAACCACAAGTGCCCGCCAAGCGCTTCGCGTGCATTTGCGATGGCTTCCTGCTCGGTATCCGCGCAGGACACACAACCGGGCAAATCGGGAAAAGTGACGGAGATTTGCCCTCCTTCAAAGGTGAACACAGCAGGATACAAATAGATAGCGGGTTGCTTCATACTCTCACATCCCCAACATAAATTGATACACCTTATCCTCCCACTCCGGCAAGTTCTCATGCCCAAAGTCCGGGTAAATCACCGTCTCCTTAGGCGCGGCAATCTTGTTGTACGCCGCAAACTGGGTGGACGGCGGGCAGATGGTGTCCATCAGGCCCACGGCCATCATCACCCGGGCCCGGATGCGCGGGGCCAGGTGCTGGTTGTCGATATACCCCAGCTTGGTGAAAATCTCCTGCTCCCGCTCATGCAGGGGATCAAAATGGCGGAAATGCTCGATCAGCTCGCGGTAAGCGTCCTTTGCCAAGTCCATCTCCCATACCCGCTGATAATCACACAAAAAGGGGAAACAAGGCGCGGCGCGGCGGATGCGTGGCTCCAGGGCAGCACAGGCCAGGGTGAGCGCGCCTCCTTGGGAGCCGCCTGCCGCCCCCACCCGCTCCCCATCTACCTCGCCAAAACCCATCACGATGTCGGCAAGCTGGGCGGTATCCAAAAAGATGTCGCGCATCAGCAGCTTCTTGGCATCCGGGTCGTCCAGGCCGCGTATGATCTGGCCGTGAAGCGTATTGCCGCGCACCCCGCCCACATCCTGTGAAAGCCCGGCCTGGCCCCGGCAATCCAGGGCCGCCACGCAAAAGCCGCTCAGGGCCCAGCCCAACAGATTGAACCAATCGTCGCTGCGGCCGGTATAGCCGTGAAAGAGCAGCAGGGCTGGACAGTCCTTCTTGCCCGCGGGCCGCAGGTACTTGGCATGCACCCGCGCGCCGTGAGCCCCCGTGTAGTACAGATGAAAGCACTCCACGCCGGAAGCGGTGAACCCCGCCGGGCGCAGTTCGATTTGGGGATCGATGGCGCGCATCTCGGCCAGGGAGTCGTCCCAATAGGCATCGAAGTCGGCGGGCCGGGGATTGCGCCCGGTGTAGGTCTGCAGCTCGCTTAGGGGCATGTCGATGATAGGCATATGGGCACTTCCTTTGCTTTGTAGTATAATGGGAAACAAGCCTTTGTTCGACATAGGCCACCAAATTCCTGCGAGGTGCCATATGATCGTCAGCGCATCCCGGCGCACCGACATTCCCGCCTTCTATGGCCGGTGGCTTGTCAACCGGCTGCGGGAGGGCTTCGCTGTGGCCGTCAACCCCATGAACCCAAGCCAGCGACGCCGCGTGCCCCTGCTGCCCCATGAGGTGGACGGGTTGGTGCTGTGGAGCAAGAACCCGCGCCCGCTGCTAGGCGCGCTGGACGCGCTGCGCCCCTACGCCTGCTACCTGCAGTTCACCCTCAACGCCTACGGAGCCGAGGTGGAGCCCGGCTTGCCACCGCTGCAGGAGCGGGTGGATACGCTGCTGCGCTGGGCCGATGCCCTGGGGCCGGACCGGGTGATCTGGCGGTACGATCCCATTTTACTCAGCGATGCCTACCCCGCCGGATTTCATCTGGATCGCATGGAAAAGCTGGCCGCGGCCCTACGCGGCGCAACCAGGCAGGTGACCGTCAGCTTTCTGGACGATTACGCCAAAACCCGGCGGCGCGTGGCCGCCCTGGGTGCGCGCTGCCCCTCAAATCAAGAGATGCTGGAGATGGCGCCTCATTTGGCGGCCGTCGCCCGGGCTCATGGGCTGCGCATCGCGGCCTGCGCCGAGCCGCTGGATCTATCCGCCCACGGCATCGTGCAAGCGCGCTGCGTGGACGCCGCGCTCATCGCTTTCATCGGCGGAAAAACATCCCTCACAAAGCCCGATCCCAACCAGCGCCCGGCCTGCGGCTGCGCGCCCAGCGTGGATATCGGAGCGTACAACTGCTGCGCCCATCGTTGCGCGTACTGCTACGCCAACGCGGGCGGGGCGGCGGTGGAGCGCAATATGGGGAGGCATGATCCGCAGGGGGAGGCGCTGTTGGGCTAAAAAAGTCAATCGCTTTTCCCCGCCACTCATGCTATAATACCCCCATCCCCCGACGAAAGGAATGAACAGAGTGGGCGCAATCATGGACAACATCCTGGCCCGGCGCAGCATTCGCCATTATGTCGATAACAAACCGGTGGAGCGAGACAAAATACAAGCGCTACTCCAAGCCGCCATGGCGGCGCCTTCGGCCTGCAACCTGCAGCCCTGGGAGTTTGTGATCGTGGACGATCCCGCGGAGTTGGAGGCCATGAAGCCCTTCATTCGTGGCGGGCAATTCAACGCGCCCATGGCTATGGTGGTGTGCGCGCGCACCGAATACGTACCCTGGCCGGGCAACGGCTGGCAGATCGACTGCGCCGCCGCTATCGAAAACATGATGTTGGCCGCCGTGGAGATGGGGCTGGGTTCCCTGTGGATCGGCGATTTTGACCAGCAGAAAGTTCGTGAATACCTGTGCGTCCCCCAGGGCGTGGAACTGGTGAACATCGTGTATTTCGGTTATCCCGCCGAAACCAAGAGGCCGGTGACCCGCTACAAGGAGGAAGCCGTGTACTGGGGCAAGTACGATCCAAACCGGCCCCATGCAGCGCGTACCATCCCACAAATGATACAGGAGAGCATCAGCGATTCGTGATTGATTATGCATTTCATTTTTCCGGGAAGAAAGCGTTATGTTGCTTCGTTAATATGATGGCAGAAGGTGGTGTAGCCGGGTGATCAGCGCACGGGAAGCGCCGGATCAAGGGTTTGATCGCCGTGCGCAGTTTGAGCGGCTGTACGAGCGCTACGCCACCGACGTACTGCGGGTATCCTACTTTTACTTGAGCGACCGCCAGCAAGCCGAAGATGTTTGCCAGGATGTGTTCATCCGCCTGCTCACCAAGGGACCGGAAATTCAGGCGGGCCACGAGAAGGCGTGGCTGCTCAAGGTGGCGTTAAACCGATGCAGGGATCTTTGGCGCGCGGCTTGGGTCAAGCGCGTGGTGCTGGGGTCCCCCTTTGAATCCATTCCCGCCAACGACGATATCGACGAACACACCGAAAAGAGCGAGCTGATGGAAACCGTGCACATGCTCTCCCCCGCGTTCAAAGAGGTCGTGCTGTTGCACTATTACCAAGGCTATGGTATCGTAGAGATCGCCGCCATGCTGGGCGTGCCCGAGGGTACCATATCCAGTCGGCTCTCCCGGGCCAGAAAGAAGCTGGAAGCCATGCTGAAAGGAGATGAGGCGCCATGAAGAAGACGCTAACCGATCTGTCGGCGGTTGCGCCCGAGATGCTCGATGGGCTGCGGGCCGGGGCCGAGTTGCGCGCCCGCATCTTGGATGCGCGCCGTCCGGCTTTGCCGCGCATGTGGCCGCGCTTTGCCGTTGTTGCCTGCGCGGGGGCGCTGGCCCTGGCGGTGGGTATAACGGCATTGGTATCCGCGCCCACCGAGCCAAATGGCACCGTACCCATCGAGATCCATGCGGCGGGCGATAACGAGGATGATGTTGAGCATCTCTTCCCCACCGACACGCCCCTCCTGCTGGCCGACGTACCCGGCGGCAGCCTGTCCATCGGCAGCGGCAGCGTATCCGCCTTCAACTCCCTGTTTGCCGGGGATTCGGGCAACTTTCCTCTGGTAGGCTACGACGGAGGCGCGTACCGCATGCTGAGCCAGCCGGGTTCCCTTGGCGGCGGCGCCCTGGGAAATTCCCTGGGCAGCGCAGCCTATATAAACGATCCTTCCCAGGCGGATTCCAGCGCTTGGTACGGCCTGATCTCCAACGCCGCCGACGATGGCTCCCCGGTGTACGCGGTGTCGGGCCTCTCGGCCAAAACGGCTGTGGCCGCCGAAGTAAACGGCAAAATGCGCCTGTTTCAGCGCTTTAGCTACAGCGGATACGGTCCCGGCGGCGGCTCTTTAGAAAACGTGCTGGACGTGCGGGGCAAGGTCCAGTCCCTGGACCTTTCCGGCGTGGGCAAGATCACCGATTCCGGCGCCGCCAACGCGCTGATGAACACCCTGCTGGACAACGCGGTGTTTAAGGGCAACGACGTCACCCGCTCCAAAGAAGCGCTGAACATCGAACTTTCCAACGGCCTGGTGTTGCAACTGCTGGTATCACAGAATACCTTCTCGGCCTGCGGCTCGTGGAGTTGCCCGGAGTTTATCGCGGCCTTTGAAGCCGCGATCAATTGAAAATGGAAAGTGGACAGTGGAAAATGAGGAAACGGCTGAGCATTATCGCCCGGCCGTTTCTTCATTTTCCACTTTCCATTTTCAATTTTCCATTATTTTTATCAACATACTGCGCTGCTCATCCATCTCAATCTCCAGCAGGCCCGCTTTCTCCAAGCTGCGCAGCAGGTCGGAGAAACGCTTGAAGCCCACCGTACGCTCGGTGTAGTTGGGGTATTCGTTTTGGATGGCTGCCTTGAGCAGGGAAGGGTTCACCCGGTCGAACCCGCTCTCTTTGTAGGCGTTGAGTTGGGCGGCAAATGCGTTCACATAGTTGTCTTTGGTGATGTGGCGGGCGGTTCCGTCGTCGTGCCGCAGGCGGATGATCACGTTGTAGCTGTCGCTGGTAACGGAGAAGGTAGCAAACCGCTGCTCCAGCCCGGCCAGCATCTTGCTGAAGCTGGAGTACCCCAGCGCCTTTTCATTAAACTCTGGGCGCAGGCGCAGCAGCACGTTCTTGAGCTCCGATGCCAGTATCTCGCCGTCGTCCACCCGCTCTTCCAATATGGTTTGGATTAGCTTGTTGACCTCGGCGTCGGCCAGGGATTCGTCCACGCCGCTCTTTTTGGGGGCGGGGGCCTTGGTATGGGTCACGGATTCTAAAAATTGGAATTCGTTGCACGCATTGATAAAGATACCGCTGGCCGCCTCGGAGCGGGAGATGCCCAGCACAAACTTGCCCATGGACTTCAGCTTGCCCACCAGGGGCGTGTAGTCGCTGTCGCCGGACACGATGCAGAAGCTGTCGATGAGTTCATTTTTGTAGGCTACGTCCAGCGCGTCGATCACCAGCTGGATATCCAGGTTGTTCTTTTGATTGCGGCCAAAGCGCAGGGAGGGCACCACATTAAAGGTGTTGCTCAGCAGCACCTCCTTCAGGTCGGCATATTGATCGGTGTAACCGTACACCTTACCCAGCAATATGTCGCCGCGAATCTTCACCTTTTCGATGATGGTATTCAGCGTAGCCACCTTAGCCCCGCAGTTTTCCAGATCCACAAAGATCGCGTAATGGGCCGCGCTCATGCAAATTCCTCCGATGTTTTATTCAATCCATAGCAGGGTCAACGCGGGCACCGTGATCTCGTTTCCGGCGGCATCCTGCTCCAAAAAAGGCGAGTTGGCCCGGGCGTAGAAGGTGACCCGCGCGCCGGGCAATAGCTCGGGGTCGGCGTCGCATACCAGCACCATGGGCCACACGTCCTTCTTGGTACGGGACACGTCCAGGCGGATAAACCACACCCCTGCTCCGGCGCTGACCTCCATCACGTCGCCGGTGAAGGTCATCACTTCATCCTCGTAGGCCTCCGGATTGCGCAACAGCTGGGCGTAGGTGGCTGCCCTTGCCAGAGCCTTCAGGGCGCTGCGCTCCTCCTGGGGGGAGGCGGCGCGGACGAAATCCACGGCGATGCGCCGCTCGGTAAAACCCCGAAGGCTGGCGATCAGCAGCATGTTATACTCCCCCGGCAGGCTGGTATCGATCTCCACGCCAAAGCGCCCGTCGTTGCCCACCTTGCGATGGATGGCGGGGCGGTTGCCCACAAGGATCTGCAGCTCCGTGCCCACAGGGGCCGTGCCGGACAGCCTGTAGCTTGCCTGATCGTAGACCCCCTCGGGCACATGATCGATGTTCACCGCCAGCCAGCCCGGCTGATAGACCAGCGTGCCGCTCACCGATGTCTCGGCGTAACCGTCCTTGGCGGCGGTTAAGGTCAGGTCATATTCGCCTTGGGCAATCAAGGTAAAGTCCAGGGTAAATTCGCCTCTGCGGTTGGCCGCGCCTACGGTCACCGTGGCCTTTTCCTCCCCCGCCCCTTGGGTCAAAAGCAGGCCGGCCTCGGGCTCTGTAAAACCCTGCAAGCGCAGCTCGGCAACCCCGGTCTCCTTGGGCATGCCGCCGGTCACCTCCAAGCGCGCCACCGGCGGCGGAATGTCCGGCCCTTCGGTGAAGGCTAACCCATCCAGCATCTCCTTAAAGCGTGCGATATCCCTGTTGGTGACGCGCCGCGCGCCCAACTGCCAATCCAGCACATAGTTTTTCCCGTTGCGGATGGTAAAATACTGTACGCCGCGGCCAACGATGTCGCCGCCCTCCATCACATTGTAGCGCAGAAAGAGCACCCAGCCCAGAGCGCTCGCCCTGCTCCACTCGGTATCCTGGTAGCGCAGGTTGGAGCTCCTGTCGGCGGAAAACCCATTGGCGATGGTTTTCCGCTCTCCGGCGGTGGCGCGTTCGATGTCAAACAGGGCCAGGCTTCGCTCGTCCTCGCTCACCATCAAGCGATAGCTGTCCTCATAGGTTTCGGACCAACCCTCGGCTACGATCCCCTGCTCGGCAAACCGGGCCTGCATGGCCTCCGGGTCCAAGCCCGCATCGCGCAGCAAACCTGCGTACACCGGCAGGGAGGCCGGCGTCACCACCAGCCAGGGATCGGGGAAACTCAGGAGCGCATGCACGGAGTCCAGCTCGATCACCTGAGCGGCGGCGGGAAGCGTCACAAAACACGCCAGCGCCGTTAATAAAAACAGTGTGCTGATGAACGCCTTTCTCATTGGCTACTGCCCCCTCACGCCAAACCTTGGCTTGTCCCACAGAGGGAATGCGGGCGATCAATGATCGCCCCTACAAAACAACGCCAAACCCCTGTAGGGGCGCACATTGTGCGCCCGCCATAACCCTGCCTGCCGCTCATACCCACGGGCGGATGTGGGCATCCGCCCCTACAGAATGATACGCAACCACTCATAGGGAACGATGCCCACATCGTCCCGCTACACTGTAGGCCAAACCAAACCCTACTCCGCGTAGAACCGCAAATCCGCCACCGGCACGGCGTATGTTTTACCTTCGGCGTCGGTATACGGCGCCATCTGGCCGGTGTACTGCACATAAGCCATGAAGACGTCGCCCACTCCATAAGGAGGCGCACCGTCGCACAGCGCCCACATGGGTTCGCCCCAACTGGTCTTGAGGCGTGCCTGCAGCAACAGGCAGGGCCTGCCGTCCATATCGCCGACGGCGGCTACCCGTACGCGATGGCTGATGCGCTTGCCCGCATAGGCTTCGGGATCCCTCAGCAACCTTCCGTAATCAACGTTCACCAGCGCCTTTCGGAAAGCGTCGAAAGCCTCTTTCCTGGTAAACTCCCGTACCACCACGCATTCGGTTTCGTAGGAATCGTATCCCTTGAGCGATACGGTAAGTTCGTAGGTGTACACCCCTTCTTTGGGCAGCTTGATGCGGAAGCTAAAGTCGCCCTTACTATTGGCGCGCACATTGCCTGCCATGGGCCCCCGGATGTCGATGCGGGCGTTGGGTTCGGTTTTACCCTTCACCACGCCTTCCGGGCGGGTGATCGTTTCGGTGGGTTCGGAGATATGCAGCCATAGCTTGGGCGCTTCCATGCGCACCGTGTAGGTTTGCGATTCGGTTGCGCCGCCCCGGATCGAGGCCTGGATCGTAAGCTGGTAATCGCCGTTTTCAGGCAGTCTGCCGGTCACGCTAAACGCGCCGTTTGTGCGTACCCTGGCTTCGCCGATGGATTGCCCGTTCAGCAGCATGTGCACCCTGGCCTTGGGATCCACCGTACCGGTGACGGTAAGCTCGGCGTGCTCGGTCCATGCCGGCGGCGGATCAACCACCAGGAGCAGCTCCCCGGTGGATTCCTGCCGGGGCTGTTCGGCGACGCCGGGGGTGGGCTTGGGCGTGAAGGTGGGTTCTTCCGGTGTGGGCCCCAGGGTGGGTTCGGGCATGGGCGTAGCCGGGGCCACAAGGAAGGACATCCGGCTGATCACGTCCAGCACCTGGGCGTCGTCGGCAGCCCCGGGCTCGCGCCCGATCAGCACGCTGGAGAGCAGGTACTGCTGCCCATGGGCTACGGTGATGTATCTAAGGGTAAACACCGGCTGGCCGCCCTGCTGCGTGGAAAATACCATGCGCAGCCAACCGGGTTCCGCTTCAGAGAAGGCCACCTCCCGGTAGCGCGGCATGTTGGCGTAGGCCGTGAGCAGCGCGTTGCGGGTTTGATCGTCTATCCTGGGCGAGGGTTTGGAGGTAATCCCTTCGGCCCCGGCCAGGATCAGCCCAATCTGGCCGCCCTCGGCGGGGAATATCTCCATGATGGTATTGCTGCTTTGCATGGCGGCCAGCACCGCGGCTTCGTCGGTGCTCAATCCGGCCAGAAAGTCGGCATGCTCGCTTAGGTTATGCTGGGTAAACACCCGCGCGCCTTGCGGGGCCTCAAAACGGAATCCCTCATAGGGAAACAGGAACACTGCCTCGCCTTCGGCGGCAAGGGCAGGCGCAAGATACATCAAAAGCAGCAGGATACAAAGAAGGCCTACCGCCCGCCGAATTCCGTGGATCATGTTTACCGCACTCCCTTGTTTGGCAAAATCGGGTCATACCCTTCTGATTGTACCACAAAAAGGCGCATAACGCTATATCTGGTAGCGATTTCATAAAAATCTCTTATTTATACTACTCCCTGATTGAAAACATTGCGCAGATCGCGCAGGATTTTGTGTTTACGCTAAGCCGACGAAACGAAGCGTAGCAGCACTACGCTGAGTGTAGAAGGCAACGCGTAAACGCAAAAGACAAGTGAGATGCCAAGGTTTTCTGTCAGGGAGTAGTATTACGCCAATCACGGGCAGGACGCAACGACTCGACGCGCCGTCGTAGCGCGCTAAAGGCGTGTTGTTTTGGGCGAATCACGGCGCGTCCGGTGGCCGCGCCCTACAACGGTGAAGCCTGCCGTTCCTGTAGGGGCGGATGGTAATCCGCCCGCTCGCGTTTGGAACGGATGGTAATCCGCCCGTATTGGCGGGACGATTGCCATCGTCCCCTACATGGATGCCTGCTTGATCACTTTAATCCTTGATTTGCATCATTTTCGTTTATTGCCTCTTGAAACAGCAGGATAATCTGCTCCATTCTGGCGGCGTCCTTGGGGCTCATGTTTGCAAGGGCATCGGTTATGGGATTTTTTATGTTGTGTTTGCCCGTGAGTATGTAATCGGCGCTTACGTCCAATACATCCATGAGCTTTAGGAGCACATCGATGCTGAAGAAACGCGTGCCACGTTCGATATTTGAGTAGCTTTGTGTTTCTATGTCCACTTTTTCGGACAGATACTCCTGCGTCATGCCCTTCGCTAAGCGGCAAGCTTTAAGCCGTCCACCGATTTCATTCTTCACAAGCGTTATATCATACATCAAACTCACCTCTAAAGAATAGTATTATGCTTTAGAGGTTTACATAACTGACTTTAAGATGTATTATGTTCTTAAAGAATGGTTGGAGGTGCTTACCCATGACCGCATTCTGCTACGAGTGCTACAAAGCAATATGGGAGTACAAAGGAAATAAGGGCGATCTGGAACTATCGAAAGAAGCGCGTCTTTGTCAAAGTTGCAGACAATGGAAACCGGCGGTAATACCGAAAAATGATTCAATCGAAATGATCGTTAGCGGATTGTTACGCGGCTGGAGGAAAAAAGGAGAATAACGCACATCAATTGTAGGGCGCGGCGACCCGACGCGCCGTGATTCGCCCAAAACAACGCGCCTTTTACGCAATACGGCGGCGCGCCGTGATTCGCCCAAAACAACGCGCCTTTTATGCAATACGGCGACGCGCCGTGATTCGCCCAAATCAGCGTACCATTGCCCCTATACGGCGGCGCGTCCGGTGGCCGCGCCCTACAATGGGTAAACCCGCCGTTCCTGTAGGGGCGGATGGCAATCCGCCCGCGCCCGTTTTGGCGGGACGATTACCATCGTCCCCTACAATCACCCTAGCTAGGAACTCCATCTGCGCTTATCATGAGCGCCTCTTTTTTTGTTGCGCAAACCAAACCCTTGCGGTTCCGCCCCCCGGCATGATACAATGCAACACAGTACATACTACATATAGAAACACACAAAAAGGAGACTTCTCTTGCCCTCCAAACCAATTCACAAATCCGCCCCCATCCCCGAGGCCTTCGCCGAACTGGACATCAGCAAAGACGTGTTGCGCGCCTTGGCGCAAATGGGTTTTTCCGACGCTACGCCGGTGCAGCAGGCCTGCATTCCGCGCATGATGGCGGGGGAGGACATCATAGGCATCGCGCCCACCGGCACGGGCAAAACCTGCGCCTTTGGCATCCCCATGCTGGAGTACATCAGCCTGACCGACCCACGGGTGCAGGAGCTGGTGCTCTGCCCCACCCGGGAGCTAGCCCAGCAGATCGCCGACGAGCTCACCCACCTGGCCAAATTCATCCCCGAGATCAAAATCGCGGTCATCTACGGCGGCCAGAACATGAACAAGCAGATCGCCCAGCTCAAACGCAAGCCTCAAATTTTGGTGGCCACGCCGGGCCGGTTGCTGGACCATATGCAGCGGGGCAACCTGTCGCTGGCCTCCGTGCACACCATGGTGCTGGACGAAGCCGACGAAATGCTTAAGATGGGCTTCGTAAAGGACGTGTGCCGCATCATCGAGTCCACGCCAACGGGCCGCCAGCTGGTGATGTTTAGCGCCACCACCAACCCGGACGTGATGACCATCGCCTGGAAATACCAGCAGAACCCGGTGGAGATCCTGATCCCCTCCACCGAGGAATCCAAACCCGACATCACCCAGTACGTGATCGATTCGGACCGCAACCGCAAGTACGATCACCTGCTCTACCTGCTGGACAGCGATCAATACAAGCGGGTGATGGTGTTTTGCAACACCAAGGACATGACGGGGCGGCTGTGCGCCCGCCTGCAAAAGGCTGGGTACAGCGCCGACTGCCTCCACGGGGACATCCGCCAGTCCCAGCGGGACCGGGTGATGGCCGACTTCCGCAAGGGCCGGTTCGAGATACTCATCGCCACGGACGTGGCGGCCCGGGGCATCGACGTGGATGATGTGGAAGCCGTAATGAACTTTGACCTGCCCGACAAAAAGGAATACTATCTTCATCGAATAGGCCGCACGGGCCGGGCTAAAAAAGCAGGCGTCAGTTTTTCTTTTGCGGCCTTCGCCGATAGCGTGCGGCTGGACGATATCCTAAAATACGTGGACGCCGCGCCCATCGCCCTTTCTTTTGATTCCTTCGGCACGCTGCGCTACACGGAAACGGGCGAGCCTTTCTTCCCGGATATGTAATGCGTGGGGGTAAGCTCGTGAAGAAATATCTGTTCAAAAGCAACGCGAACATATACAAAGCAAATCTGCATTGCCATACCACCGTGTCCGACGGTACGCGCACACCCCGGCAGATCAAAGCAATGTACAAAGCGGCGGTATATAGCGTCGTCGCCTTTACAGACCACGACATACTCCAAAACCATTCCTACTTAAACGACGATGGGTTTCTGGCGATCAACGCCTGCGAATTTGCTGTTACGCAGCATCTCCCCGGCCAACCTTTTGAAAAGCGCAAAGTCTATCACTTTAATCTGTATGCCCCTGATCCCAACGCGACGCAAACGCCGGAGCCTATGTCCATGGCGTATGACGATATGGACGCCATCAACCAGTACATCAGCGACAGAACCGCCGAGGGTTATCTAGTATCGTACAATCATCCCTATTGGTCTTTGCAAACCTACGCGGATTACAGCGGGTTAAAGGGCTGTTTCGCTATGGAGATTTACAACCACGGCTGCGAAGTGAAAGATGGGTATTACGGATACAACCCCCAGGCGTACGATGAAATGCTACGCTGCCAAAATAGAATCTGCTGCCTGTCCACCGACGACAACCACAACGCGCCCTCCCCGGGCGACCCCAATAGCAAGTCCTTCGGGGATTCCTTCGGGGGATTTGTGATGATCGACAGCAGCGGCTTGACGTATGGCGATGTATTCGACTCGCTCAGGCGGGGCGATTTTTATTCCAGCCAGGGCCCGGAAATACACGAAATTTCCCTGCACGGCAACATCCTGGGCGTCAAGTGCTCCAAGGCATGCCTCATCGTCGTGTATACCGACGGCAGGCGATGTTACATCCAAAAAGGAGAAGCGCTAACCGAAGCGGAGTTTCCGCTCAGCGGCAACGAAGAATACATACGGGTCATGTGCCGCGACAAGGATCACAAGGACGCGAACTCCAACGCTTATTGGCTTTGAACACGGTTTATTTTTCCGCCGCGGCAAGGGCGGCGATACATCCCTCGCCCACGGCTTTGGCGATTTGCAACGGCAAGCCGGTGCAGTCCCCCGCCGCAAACACGCCGGTGACGCTGGTGCGCATCTGCCGGTCCACCCGAATGAAGGGACCCTCGTGCTCCAGGCCGGGCAGCAGGGTGGTGAGGGCGATGGCGTCCCGCAGGATAAACAGGCCGTCCAGGGCGTGTTCCTGCCCGCCCACCGCCACGCCGGTCACCCGGTCCTCCCCCAGCACGGCGGATATTTTGCCCTCCATGGGTGTGACGCGGGAATCCAGCTGCGGGCTTGCCTTGCCAAAAAACAATACTTCCCGGCACAAACCGGCCAAAAAACCGGCCTCTTCGGTTGCATGGGAACTTGCGCCCAGCACGCCCACCCGCTTGCCCCGGTACAGCATGCCGTCGCAGGTGGTGCAGTAACTTACGCCCCGGCCCAGCAGCTTTTCCTCACCGGGCAGCAGGGCGGGCTGGTTGGCGCCGGTAGCCAGGATCACCCGCCGGGCTTCGATGAACTCATCGTCCAAAGCCAGGGCAAAGGAATCGCCCCCGGGCATGATCTGCCGCACCAGCCCCTCCCGAAAATCGGCGCGCATATCCTGGGCCTGGTTGTGCAGGGTTTCCAGCAGCTTCGCGCCGGTGACCCCGTACAGGCCGGGGTAGTTGTCGATGCGCTCTGCCCGGTGCAGCCAGCCCTTGCGCGACGCCCCGGCCAGCACCAGGGTGCTGCGGTCCCGCTGGCGGGCGTTGATGGCAGCCGAAAGCCCGGCCGGCCCGCCCCCCACGATCACGATATCATACATGCCTCATTCCTCCTAAAGCGTATCATTGCCAATCTCTCCGCAATAATCCTGCTGCATAAGCGCCGATACGTCGTGAACATTCGCGGTCTGCCCCAGCGCCCACATCAGTTTGGTAACGGCAGCTTCGGTGGTCATGTCGTGGGCGGGGATCACGCCCCGGTCGCCCAACTGCTTGCCCACGGCATAGAGGGAAAGGTCGGTGCTGTCGTACAGGCATTGGGTGGTGACCACCACAGCGATGCCCCGCTCCCGTAGCGCGCCCAGGCTATGGATCAGGTTGCGGCGCAGATGATGCAATCCGCCCACGCCAAATGCTTCGATCACCACCCCGCGATACCCCAAATCCCCCAGCCCGTCCAGCAGGGCGGGCCGGGTGCCCGGGATCAGCTTGATCAGGCACACCGCGTCGCATAACTCGGATTGCAGCCCTGCCTCGCCGGTGATGGGCTGGGGATAGGCCCAGTGCACGCCCCGTGCGTCCAATGTACCCGCCAGGGGCCGGTTGACGCTCTCAAAGGCGTCAAACCCTATGGCGCGCAGCTTTGTGGCCCGCACGCCCAGCATGATCTTGTGGTTAAACACCACGTACACCCCTGGCTGGCCGGTGAGGGCCGTGGTAAAAGCGTCGGCCAGGTTACCACGCCCGTCCCCGGCCAGGTGAGCAATGGGCAGTTGAGAACCCGTGAGGACCACCGACTTGCGCAATCCGCGCAGCATAAACGAAAGCATAGCCGCAGTATACGCCAGGGTATCTGTCCCATGGGTGATCACCACGCCGTCGTGCTCCTGCAGCGCCTTATATGTCGCATGGGCGATTATCCGCCATTCCTCGGGCTGCATGTTGGAGCTGTCCAGGGCCAGGATATCTTCCGCGTCCGCACGGCAAAGGCGCTCCAGCCCCGGCAGGTAGGAGAGCAACTCCCCGGCGCTGAGGGCAGGGGCCAGCCCGTCTTCGCCCGCGGCGGCGATGGTGCCGCCGGTGGCGAGGAGTTTAACACGCTTGGTGAACACAACGAACCTCCGGTTAGGGAAATTGAGAATTGAGAATGGAGAATTGAGAATTAGGCATTACGGCCAACTCTCATCGCCTCCCTCATTCTCAATTCTCAACTGTCAATTCTCAATTGTCTTCATCTTATGGTATACTACGCATAGATGCGCCCCGTCAAGGCAGAAAGAGAGAAAATGCTGATGAAACGGCCCAACAACGACCTTTGCGACGTGAACCTAATCCACGAGGACATCGTGCGCGCCGTGCGGGCCGATCTGCTCTCCCAGCCCCGGCGGGAGCGGCTGGCCGAGTTCTTCAAAGCCATGGCCGACGGCACCCGCCTGGGCATCCTCCACGCCCTAAGCCTATCGGAAATGTGCGTGTGCGACCTATCGGCCGCCCTGGGCATGAGCCAATCGTCTATATCCCATCAACTGAAATACTTGCGCCACATGCGCCTGGTAATCAGCCGCAGAGCCGGGAAAGCAGTTTATTACGCGTTGGCCGATCAGCACCCCGGCGATATCATTCATGCGGGGCTGGACCATTTGGACGAGGAGCAATAAACAACTAACAGTGAACAGTGAACAATAGGCTACGGCGCAGCAGATCATCTATGCCGTAGCCTATTGTTCACTGTTCACTGTTCATTGTTATCCTCCCATCCACCTGTACCCTTTTGCCCCAAAGCGATACTTCAAGCGGCTGCCCGTCCAGCAGGGTTAGGGTGACCGCTTTTTTGTCGGCTTCGATGCGGAGGCGGCGGCCTTGGTATACGATGGTGAAAGCGTAGCCTTGCCAGCAGGCGGGCAGGAAGGGGGCGAAAGCCAGCCCTTGCTCCGTGGCGCGCATGCCGGCGAATCCCTGGGCGATGGAGAGCCAGCTTCCGGCCATGGAGGTGATGTGCAGGCCGTCTTCGGTGTCGTTGTTGAGGTTATCCAGGTCCAAGCGGGCGGTGCGCTGGTACATTTCCACTGCCTTGTCGTGTTGGCCAATCTCCGCGGCCAGTATGCTGTGCACGCAGGGCGACAGGCTGGATTCGTGCACCGTCATGGGTTCGTAGAAGGCGAAGTTGCGGCGCTTGGTGTCCAAATCGTACAGGTGGCCCAGGAAGTACAAGCCCTGCAATACGTCGGCCTGCTTAATAAAACAGCTGCGCAGGATGCGATCCCACGACCAATGCTGGTTGATGGGCCGCTCCCCGGGAGGAATGGCTGAGGCGGGCATAAGCTCCTTGTCCAGGAAGGTATCGTGCTGCACAAAGATGCCAAGCGCTTCGTCCTGGGGCAGGTACATGCGGCCAGCAATATCCGTGTAATGAGCCAAGGTGGCGGCGTCCAAGCCCAGGGCGGCGCGGCGCCCCTCGTCTGCCAATTTGGCTGTTTCTACAGTATACTGAAAACACCACTTGGCCATGCGGTTGGTGTACCAGTTGTTGTTTACGTTGTTTTCGTACTCGTTGGGGCCGGTGACGCCGTGGATCATAAAGCAGTTTTTTGCCTTATGCTCGTGCACACGGCCCGCCCAGAAACGGGCGATGGCCGCCAGCACCTCCAGCCCATAGGTCCGCAAATACTCGGTATCGCCGGTGTAGCGCACGTATTGATAGATAGCAAAAGCGATGGCGGCGTTGCGGTGGATCTCCTCAAAGGTGATCTCCCACTCATTGTGGCACTCCACGCCGGTAAAGGTCACCATGGGATAAAGGGCGCCGGGCAACCCCTGCTGGCGCGCGTTGTGGTACGCGCCTTCCAACTGCAAGTAGCGGTATTGGAGCAAGTCGCGGGCGGTCTCCTGCCCGGCGATAGCCAGGTACATGGGCAGGCAGTAGGCTTCGGTATCCCAATAGGTAGCGCCGCCGTACTTTTCGCCGGTAAACCCCTTGGGGCCGATGTTCAGGCGGGAATCCTCCCCATAATATGTAGAAAATAGCTGAAAGATATTGAACCGGATGCCCTGCTGGGCCCCGTCGTCCCCGTCGATGGTTACATCGGCACGGGCCCAGCGCTCCAGCCACGCGGCCTCGTGCTCGGCGCGCAGGGCGGCGTATCCGGCGGCATGGGCTGTCTGAACGGCGCCGCAAGCGATTTCCGCCAATGTATTTTCATCATGGTCACGATTGGTGGCCACGGCTACGTATTTGTGGATGGCCGCGCATTCCCCCGCGCCCACTCGTACGGTGTAGGTTTGGCAGGCATAACCGGGCCGGGTCTCGCTCTTTGTTTCCATCCCAGGCGCGTCGCAGCGCATAGCGGCGGCCACGGTGAAGCGGGGTGTACCGAAGGGATTCTCCTTGGTGCGGGCGGACACATGCAGTGCATCGCCGCACTGCCCCTCCCCCACGAAATCCCAAAAGGCCTCGTCGTAATTGCTGTCCAGGTTGTGCACGTCTGCGTCCAAGGCGGGCAAAAACCGTACGGTGCAATCAAATCGCGGGGTTACAGCGTAACGAATCGCCAGCACTTCCCGCCTGGCGACGGACACAAAACGTTCGGTTTCAATCTCCACTTCCCCTTGGGCAAGCCGTACAATAGCCTTGCGGTACAGCACCCCCGCCCGCATGTCCAGCGTGCGCTCAAAAGCCAGCACCGGCAGGGCGGCCAGGTCGATCTCCGTATCGCCCACCGTCACCCGCAGGGAGATCAGGTTCATGGCATTGATCACCTTGCCAAAGTAGCTGGGGTAGCCGTTTTTCCACCAGCCCACCCGGGTCTTATCCGGAAACCACACGCCGGCGAAGTAAGAGCCCCGATGGGTGTCGCCGCTGTAGGCCTCCTCAAAATTGCCCCGCATGCCCATCAGGCCGTTGCCGATGGAGGTGATGCTCTCGGCCAGGCGCATGCGCTCGGGGCGTAATTCGGTTTGCGTAAGCCGCCAAGGATGCACGTGAAAGAGCGTAAGCATAGATTCGCCCTCCGTTCAAACGTTTGCATGCTTATCGTATCCCGAAGCGCATGGAAAGTCAACAATATTAAAGAATTTCGTGATACAACTTATTCGCCCCCCGCTCCTTGCGGCGGGACAAAGCCTTCTTGGCCCGCTCCATGGCCTGCCGCCACGAGGAGTCGCTGCTCAGCATCAGCGACAGGCCGCAGGACACCGACACATTCACATCCACGCCGTGCACGTTCAGCGCATTCTCCACCAGGGCGGCGCGGAAGTCCTCGGCCCGCACCAGCGCGTCCTTCAGCGTGATGTAGGTGAGTACCAGCAGGAAAGAGGCGTCTTGCCAGCGGGCCACCACGTCGTTTTGGCGTATCCACAGCTCCAACTGCTCCCCCATCTCGGAGAGCACGGCGTCCACCAGCGTCTGATCCCGGTTGTACAGGCCTTCCACATCGTCCAGGCCCAAGAACAGCAACGCCGTGGAGCGCTCGCCGTCCAACAGGTTCTCCACATTGGCCCGTTGGAAGGATTCGTAGTTGGAATCCAGCCAAAACACCACCGAGGATTGGTTGTGCATACCCACCCTGGGCGTGAGGGCGCCCATCTTGCGCAAATCCTCGTACACACTGTCCAGGCGGTCGCGCTCCATGGCCAGCTCCTGCTCTTTAGCGGCCACCTCGGTATAATGTTCGGTCCAGGCGTTTTTGTTTCGCTGATACCCTGCCGCAACGTACAGCAACAGCGCCACCATCACAATGCCCAGTACACCCAGGGTCACCAGGAGGATAAGGCGGGTTTGATCCAGCAACGATGCCAGGGCGGCTTGGGTATCGGTTGCGCCAGCTAAACCAACGGCGGCTTTTTCAAGGACGTTCAGCACGAAATACTGGCCGGCGGCCAGAAAACAGGTTACGATCACCAGAGCCCATGTAAGGCCCCTGATCATGCCGCGCAGTTTGCGCATCGGGCCCACGCTCCCACATCATCGGTTGATAGTCCACGGTGATTGTTTATTGTACGATAAACAGGTGGTTTTGTCAATTCTCTGAAGGGAGTTTTAAGGATCGGAAAATGCAGCTTTTCCCCGCGAATAACCCTTGTCGACTGCAGATTTTACCCGCGAATATTGCTTTCCGATTGCAGATTTTCCTCAATAAATCAACGGCAACCCGTACGCGTCGCGGTACCACCCAAACAGCAGGCGCGCCGCGTCCCACACCACACCCAGCCCGCACAGGCCGCCGGTGCAAAGGTACAGCAAGCCGGTGCCTACCTTGCCCGTGTAAAACCGGTGGGCGCCCAACACGCCAAATACCAAACACAATAACAGCGCCAGCCAACGGCTCCGGGGGCTCACGGGCGCGTAATAAGGCCTAAACATCTCAATCCCTCCGTTTCTTATTCGTCATGAATGCATCATACCAGCCGCTGTTGCATCTTGCACGAGAGGGGCATTGAAGGCAGATGAGAAATAGATTAAGCCCTTGTTCTGGCGGCTGGATTGGAGTATGATGGACATATCACATACGCAAGGAGGATCGCAAACATGGCGGAATTGACGATTCAAGAGCAGGATGTGGCGCTGACCCCCGACGAGCAAACCAAAAAGACAGCATTGATGCAAAAGGTGGACGTGACCGACGCCACCCAGGTGATGGCTTATGGCCATGAGACCCAGCAAAGAATAGCCGAGTTTTCCGACCGGGCGCTGAAAAACGTGCGCACCTTGGATACCGGCGAGGTCAGCGGCATGCTCTCCAAGCTGGTGGGGCAGCTCAAGGGTTTTGACGGCATGGGCGAACCCAAGAGCTTTCTTTCTAAGGTGTTTGGCAATGCCCGCAGCCAGGTGGTCACCATGAAAGCGGCCTACGACAAAGTGGAGGTCAACGTCAACGTCATTACCGATACCTTGGGCAAACACAAGGAGCAGCTGATGGCCGACATGGACATGCTGGAGCAGCTGTACCGCCTGAACCAGGATTATTTCCGGGAGCTGAATCTCTACATCGCGGCGGGCGAGGAGAAACTCCAGCAACTGCGGGATACCGAGCTGCCCGCCCTGGTAGCCAAAGCCGAGTCCTCGAAGGATCCCGCCGACGCCCAGGCCGCCCGGGACTTTGCCGAATACATCGAACGTTTCGATAAGAAGGTGCACGACCTGCGCCTCACCCGCACCGTGTCCATCCAGATGGCTCCCCAGATGCGCCTGATGCAAAACAACGACAATGTGCTGGCCGAAAAGATACAGTCCACCCTGGTCAACACCATCCCGCTGTGGAAGAATCAAATGACGATTGCCCTGGGCTTAGCCAATGCGGCCCGTGCGCTGCGGGACGAGCAGGCTGTGACCGACACGACCAACGAGTTGCTGCGCAAAAACGCCGAAGCCCTGCACCAAGGTACCGTGCAAATCGCCAAGGCCGCCGAGCGGGGTGTGGTAGACATCGAGACCCTCCGTTTCACCAACCAAACCCTGATCCAAACCCTGGACGAGGTGCGCGTCATCCACGAGCAGGGCCAAATGGAACGCAAGGCTGCCGAAAGGGAACTCGAAGAGATGGAAGAGACGCTCCGGCACAAACTGCTTGAATTTGCGGGCGCGGCTGGGGAATAACGCATAGGCAAAAGCATTTGATGTGCAAGAAAATCATTCGCTTTTCCGTTTTTTATATGAACCCCAAAATCCATACAGAAGGCGGGCAGACATGCAAGGTTTACAATCCCCCAAACAACACGTCAAACGATGGGTGGCGGGCAGCCTCTGTCTGCTGATGCTTTGGCGTCCCTTGCGGGCCGGAGGCGGAGAGGCGCCCGCCGTGGGCGAACCCTTACCCGAAGCCCACGGCGAGTTGCTTCCCCGGCAGGAAACCCCAGCGCCCGCCCCGGTTATGACGGAGCCGGGACCAGCCGATACGCCCGCGCCCGAAGATAAAGACACAGAACAAGAGACCATAAAGGACAGCAACAAGAGAATTGTAGATCACGCTTCTTTTTCCAGCGGATATGCGCTCATGGGCTCGGGCGGCGAGATGCGCCTGTATCCCCACGGCCGCGCCTCCTCCCATGCGGTGTTGCGTTTGGCTCCAGGGGAGATGGTGCTGGTCACGGGCCGTGCGGCTTACCAGGCCACTGCTCAGGAGCGCCGGGTTCAACAGGTCAGCGGGGAGGCCTTTGAGGATTGGTTTGCCCTGCGCGTGCGGGACGCCGATGGCCGCATCGTGGAAGGGTACGTGCCGGGCCCGCTGGTGCAGCCTATGTCAGCCGAAGAGATCGAGGACATCTTAAAAGCCGAGAATTCGCCGCTCAAGGACGGCGTCCCACAGGTAAGCGGCGCATGGCTCCCCCCTCCCACAGGAACCAAACCACCATCGGAAGAAACATCTCCCCCTTCGGAAGAAGCTCCTTCCCCCACACCGGAACCGGAGGAAACGTTCATTCCTGAATCCGAAGAAGAGGAGGAGGGTGAGGAGGACGAACCTCCCCTGCCGGAGGCGCTGGCGCGCGCCCTCACACTGTTGGCCGAAAACGAAACCTTTGTGCAGGACGCCCCGGCCCAAGCGCAGGCGTTGGCCGCCGCCCTGTTTATACCGGAGATCAAAGAGATCGAAGTTACCTACGGGCAAAGCGGCTCTCCTGCGGTTCCCTACGCCCAGCTGTCGATCAGCGCGGTCGTCTCCGATGATGGGGAGGTGTACGTGGTTGGCCCTGCTCCCAGCATAGAGCAACGGTACTGCACCTACGATCCCCTCCTGGACCGCTATGTACTCACCGTGTACGCGGCGGGGGATTATACGGTGCACGCCCAAGGCGTGGCCGAACCCGTCACCGTAGCTCCGCAGCTAACCCTGGGCAGCATGCGGGATACCCATCCCCCCACCATCGGGGCACATACGCTGTGGCCTGAGATAGGGGCGGTGGCCGTATCGGTATGGGCGGAAGACGAGCTTGGCGCCGCCCCCAACGAGACGGCCAGCGGCGTAGGCGAAGTATGGCTGGAGAGGGCGCCCTTTGACGGCTCCCGCATCCTCCTGACGCAGATCCCTCAAACCGACGAGTTCGTGGGCGAGGTATATCAAAACGGCGAGTACTACATATTCGCCAAGGATAAGGCCGGGAACAAAACCGTGTCCAACCGTCTGCACAGCTTCGATATCCAGGACACCGCGCCGCCTGTGATCGGGGGTGTCACGGTCGATCCCCCCGACGACGGCAAGAGCTTAGCGCCCATGGTGGAGGTATCGGCCTCTGTCACCGACAAGCTGGGCGCAAGGGGCGACAATTGGGCGTCCGGCGTAGCCATGGTCGAGATCGGGCTGTATTACGGCCAGAACGCCCAGCGCATCCCCCAAGCCGTGGATGTGCAGCCCATGTACCCCAACGGGGGCAACAAGTACCTCGCTTATCTGATGGAAAACGGCGCGTACGTGATCATCGCCACGGACTTTGCGGGCAATCAGGCCTTTCATCGCCTGGACATCGCTCATATCGGTGAAGAAATGCCGCGCATGCGCGATCCCAACTGGGAATTCCGCCCCGTGGACGACGACGGCGACGGCCTGTTCACTCAAACAGAATACCGGCTGGGCATCGATCCTTTCAACCGCGACACCGGCGGCGACGGCCTGTGGGACGGCCTGTGCGTGCGCATGGGCTTGGACGCACGGGGCTATAACCCCGCCCCCCAGCCCAGCGTGTTCAGTCGCGCAAAGGATACCTCCATGCTCGACAACCTGGTGGCATCGGGCTGGTTGAGCGCCGCCGTCAGCGAGGATCATCCCGGCGTGTACCGCCTGCGCACCGCCCAGGAGTGGCGCAGGCACCGCAACAGCGTAGCTTGGATGCACCCCCAGGGTAATACCCTGCTGGGCATCAACAACCGGGCGTTGTTTACAGTCGTCATCCCCCGTACCGAAAACGTGGAGATCCAGCGGGCCCTGGCCTTAGCGCGCCTGGGGTACGGCCCCCTGAACAGCGGGATACGCCGCACCATTGAACCCTGCGCCGACGGCAGCCTGGCCCTGCTGTTCGACCGTGGGGCGGAGGGCGGTTCCCTGATTCAAGATGCCTTCCTGATCGATACCCAGCGCATGTACGCTTACCGGATACCCCATACCGTGGGCGCCCGGGGGCTAGCCATCAGCGGCGACGGCGCGTTCATCGCCCTGTGGCGGGCCGACGCCTTGGAGCGGGTGGATCTGCGCACCGGCGAGGTCCTGCGCATCGACGACCCCCAGCGCTGCGGGCGCATCGAGATGCTGCGCTTCCTGCCCGACAACCGCCTGGTGACCCGGGTCAACAGCATCGGCTACAGCGCGCTGGCGGCAAACGGAACCTTTGAGGTGGGCGATTCGGCGGCCCTGCCCTGCCTGACGCAATACCAAGATTTAACCGGGTTAACCGTGTACGACCGCAACAAAATCCCCTTCCGCATCAACCTGGAGTTGCTGCTGCGCAACACCGGCCTGTACGTGCAGGGCGAAACCGCAAAAGAGGATGCGATCCGTGTTCTATCGCCCCGCAACGTATACGAGAGAGCGCCGGGCACGGAGGCTCTATGACCCAAGCAAGCCAACCCATCGGCATATTCGATTCCGGCGTGGGCGGCGTCAGCGTGCTGGCCCAGGCCCGCAGCCTGTTGCCCGCCGAGGATTTTTTGTATTACGGGGACAATGCCTACGCGCCCTACGGCGTCCGCTCCCCCCAGCAGGTGATGGAGCGGGTGCGCTGGGTGGCGGGTCATCTGTTGGACCGAGGCGCAAAAGCGCTGGTGATCGCCTGCAACACCGCCACCAGCGTAGCTGCTGCCGAACTGCGCGCCGATCTGGATCTGCCCGTGATCGGCATGGAGCCCGCCCTCAAACCCGCTTCCCTGTGCCGCCACGGGGGCCATATCTTGGTGCTCGCCACCCCCATGACCCTGGACTTGCCCAAATTTGCCGTCCTGATGGAGCGCTACGGCCAAGGCGCGATACCCCTGCCCTGCGCCGGGCTCATGGAGTTTGTGGAGCGGGACGAGCTAAACAGCGGCGCGCTTTGCGATCACCTGGCCCGCATCTTTGGCGGCTGGGCCCAAAAGCCTGCGGACGCCGTGGTGCTTGGCTGCACCCACTACATCTACCTGCGCCAAGCCATCGCCGCTTTTTTTCCCAAAGTCCCCTTGCTGGACGGCAACCTGGGCACAGTACGCCAGCTGGAGCGGCTGTTAGCCGAGCGCAGCTTATTGCGCACAGGCGGTGGCCAAGGCACCGTAACGCTTGAAACATCGGGCGACGCTAAATCCGTGATCCCCTTGATGCAGCGATTGCTGGCGGTAAGCACGGCAAGCCCGCCGTTCCTGTAGGGGCGATTATGAATCGCCCGCTGTACCGCACAGGCCCATGTTGGTTTTGAGCGGCGGGCGATTGATAATCCGCTCGCTGTATCGCACAGGCCCATGTTGGTTTTGAGCGGCGGGCGATTGATAATCGCCCCTACATGGATACCCGCATTGGCACGCTTCTGCCCTTGATTCGCATTATAAAGAGGAGAGATATACTATGGATCAAATACTGAAAAAACGAATGCAGGAATTCAAACAGGGCCGCATTCAGTGCGCCGAAACCGTGCTGCTTACCATGGCCGATTACTACGGCTGGGATGATCGGTTGATCCCGCGCATCGCCACTGCCTTTGGCGGGGGCATGGTCGGCAAACAGAACGCCTGCGGCGCGTACACCGGCGGAGCCATGGTGATCGGCATGCTGATGGGCCGCGACGAACCCGGCGGCGACCGGGAGGCGGCGGTGGCCGCCTGCAAAGCGCTGCGGGCCTTTATATGCGAGCGGTGCGGGGGCGTGGACTGCCGGGACATCCTGGGCGAAATGGATTTTGTGGCCCAGCGGGAGGAGTTCCGTGGCGAGGGCGGCAAACATCAAACCGTGTGCGAACCGCTGGTGGAGGCGGTGTGCGGGTATTTGGCGGAGGCGTACCCACGAAGCGAGTAAAAAAGCTTCCCTTTTCCACCCTCATCAGGTATAATTGGGGACAATGGACATGTTTTGGGGGAGGATAAACACATGAAGGATTACCGGGCGGAGAATATTCGCAACATTGCAGTGATCGGCCATGGCAGCGAAGGAAAGACCACCCTGCTGGAGGCGATGCTGTTCGCCACAGGCGCCGTGGATCGCCAGGGCCGCGTAGAAGACGGTTCCACGGTGTCGGATTTTGATCCGGAAGAGGTCAAGCGCCACATCTCCATCAGCGCCTCGGTGGTGCCGGTGGAGTTTTCCAAGCGTAAGCTCAACTTTATCGACGCACCCGGCTACTTTGATTTTATCGGCGAAATGATGGGCCCGCTGCGGGCCGCCGAGGGCGCTCTGATCGTGGTGGGCGCGCCCTCGGGCGTGGTGGTGGGCACCGAAAAAGCCTGGGCGTATTCCGAAAAGAATCACTTAGCCAAATTCTTTGCCGTGAACCAAATGGACCGCGAACATGTGGATTTCGGCAAGGTGCTGGCCGCCCTTCAGGAAAAATTTGGCTCCAGCGTAGTGCCCCTCATGCTGCCCATCGGCGAGGGCCCGGCCTTTAAGGGCGTTGTGGATATCATCGCCATGAAGGGTTTTGAGGGCGCGGGCAAAGCCATGAAAGAGGTTCCCATCCCCGCCGACATGCAGGGCGCGGTGGATGAGGCCCGCGAGAGCATCAAAGAGGCCGCCGCCGGTACCTCCGAGGAGCTGATGGAGAAGTACTTTGAGAACGGCGAGCTCACCGACGAGGAGATGCTCCAAGGCCTGTCGGCGGGTATCGTGGAGGGCTCCCTGGTGCCGGTAGCGCCGGTGTCGGCCCTCAACGGAGCCGGTGTAGCGCCGCTGATGCACGCGCTGGCCCAGTACATGCCCTCCCCCGCCGGCCGCGTCGCCAAGGGCGAGGATCCCAAGGGGGTTGATGCCGAGCGGCCTTGCGCCGACGACGCGCCCTTCTCCGCCCAAGTGTTCAAGACCCTGGCCGACCCCTTCGTGGGTAAGCTGTCGCTGATCAAGGTGCTGTCCGGCACACTGGCCGGGGGCACGCAGTTGCTCAACACCACCCAAGATAAACAAGAGAAGGTAAGCGGCGTATCGTTGATGCGCGGCAAAAAGCAGACCGCCGCCGAAAAGCTGTACGCGGGCGATATCGGCGCCCTGGCTAAGCTGCAGTTCACCCGCACCGGCGACACCCTTTGCGATCCGGGCAAACCCATTCGCTACCCGGCCATCGATTTCCCCGCGCCGTCCATCTCCATGGCGGTCACGGCTAAGAAGGCCGGTGAGGAAGACAAGGTGTTCTCCGGCCTGGCCCGCCTCCAAGAGGAAGATCCGTCCTCCACACTGGAGAAGAGCACGGAAACGCTGGAAACCCTGATCAACGGCCAGGGCGAACTGCACCTGGAAGTGATCCGGCAGAAGCTTTCCAGCAAGTTCGGCGCGGAGGCAGTCCTCAAGGATCCGCGCATCCCCTACCGGGAGACCATCCGCAAAACCATTCAGGCCGAAGGCCGCCACAAGAAACAGACCGGCGGCCACGGCCAGTTCGGCCACGTGCGCATCGAGTTCTCCCCCATCGGCGAAGGCTCTACCGATTTCGAGTTTGTGGACGCCGTGGTGGGCGGCGTGGTGCCGCGCAACTTCATCCCCTCGGTGGAAAAGGGTCTGCGGGAGAACCTGCCCAAGGGCGTGCTGGCCGGGTATCCCATGGTAGGCCTGCGCGCCAAGCTGTACGACGGCTCCTACCACGCGGTGGACTCCTCCGAAATGGCCTTTAAGACGGCGGCCCGCCTGGCGTACAAAAAGTGCGTGGACGCCTCCCCCGTGCTGCTGGAGCCCATTTATCATGTGGAGGTCAGCGTGCCCGACGAGTACATGGGCGATATCATCGGCGATATCACCAAGCGCCGGGGCCGCATCCTGGGCATGAATCAGGTGGACGGCCTGCAGCAGGTGGTGGCCGAGGTACCCCTGGGCGAAATGTTTAAGTACGCCACCGATCTGCGTTCCATGACCCAGGCCCGCGGCTCCTTTACCATGACCTACGAGCGCTACGAGGAGATTCCCTCCATGGTGGCGGCTAAGATCATCGAAGCCCACAAGGCCGACGCGGACGACGAGGACGACGAGTAAGACATACACACCCAATGGGACTGTTGTGGCAGCCATTCGCAGCGCAACAGTCTCTTTTTTGGGTCAACGGAGCACGGGCGCACAATGTGCGCCCCTACAGGATTACCGCGCCGTTTTTGTAGGGGCGATCATTGATCGCCCGCCGTTCCTCTACCACGTTTTGAATGAGGTGATGCAACATGCTCCGCCTACACGCCCGAGCCAAAATCAACTGGACCCTGGACGTGCCCGGCAAGTCAATTTAGTTGAACGAATTGCGCAGCGGTCATGATCTTTGGGCAAGTAACCGCACTTTCCAAAAAACCTTTGTCACCAGTGAGTAGAATGTTCACTCCCTCTTTGATGGCAGCCCGCAGAATGGGGCGGTCATCAGCGTCAGGGATTTTGTCTTCGTCGAGATATGGCGAAAGCGGAACAGGGATGATCTCAACCACAGACAGCATGGCTGCAATAAACCGCTCAAACACGTGAATTCTGTCTGGGAATTTCCGATTGTACACGCGCCGCAATTCTTCAAGGCTCTGTTCACAAACCATCCCCTGGCAGGGCGGCTCCACCGCTTTCTTATACGCCTGATGCGCTACACTCCCTTGAGAATAAGCCGCCGAAATCAGGATGTTGGTATCGATCAATACTTTCATACATCCTCAACTTCCGCTCGTATCTCCTGTATCAAAGCGTCCAAATCCTCTTGCGAATGAATCCCCGCTTTTTCCCATTCGCCCTTCATTTCTTTTTGGAATGTTTCCATCGCATATATGGCGGGGTTCATCATGATTACGCGGTCGCCCTCATAAATCAAAGCCACGCGGTCTCCAGTTGAAAGCCTCATGTTTTTGCGTATGTCTACAGGCAATGTGATCTGCCCTTTCGACATAACTTTTGCTGTATTTAAGATCACGATCCACACCTCCATTAAGTAGGGTATACCCTACTATCTATTCTACGCAATTTTTCTGAAAAAGCAACGTCATTTTACGGAAATGGAGGACCAATCATGCTCCGCCTACACGCAAGAGCCAAAATCAACTGGACCCTGGACGTACTCCGCAAGCGGCCCGACGGCTACCACGAGCTGGACATGCTGCTGCAGTCCGTCACCCTGCAAGACACCCTCGCCATCCAACCGGCGGCCCGGCTCAGCCTGGAAGTCACCGGATGGCCCAGGGTGCGGATGGACGAGCGGAACCTGGTGCTCCGGGCAGCCCGGGCGCTGACGGTTGCCACCGGCGTGAAGCTTGGCGCGCGCATGAGGCTGGCAAAGCGCATCCCCATGGGGGCCGGGATGGGCGGAGGCAGCGCCGACGCCGCCGCCGCGCTGCTAGGTTTGAACAAGCTGTGGGAGTTGGGCCTCCCCCACGAGGAGTTGGAGCGCATCGGCCTCACCATCGGGGCGGATGTGCCTTTTTGCGTGCGCGGCGGTTTGCAGCGGGCCGGTGGCGTGGGCGAGGTATTGCGTCCCTTGGAATCACCTTGTGTCATTCACCTGGTGGCGGTGCAGCCCTGCCGGGGCCTGTCCACCAAGGATGTGTTTTCCGCCCTGCGGGCCGATGCCATCGATCCCACTCACCGGCCCCACAATGATCAGGCCATGGCCGCCCTGCAAGCCGGTGATCCCCATGCGTTGGCGCCCAACATGGGCAATGTGCTGGAGCCGGTGGCCGCCGCCCTGCGCCCCGAAATCCAAGCGTGCCTGGCCCGCGTCACAGCCACCGGGGCAATCCGGGCCCAGATGACGGGCAGCGGCTCGGCGGTGTTCGGCGTGTACGCTACGGCCCAGGATGCCCGCGCCGCGCAAAGCGTACTGCGCAAGGCCTACCGCAACCTGTGGGCCCTAAGCACCGCCAAGGAAGGCGTGGTGTTTGAACCCTAGAAAAAGCCTTTGAAAAGCGCATAAATCCTATCAAAGCGGCGACACTGTACTCATCCAAACACCGGGAGGGACAAAAGGATGAAGGTACAGGGTCGCCGTTTTCTATTTGGCATGATCGCTTCGATTTGCGCCGTAGCCGTGGGCTTACTGATTGGGCCGGGAACCCGGGAGGTGGAAGCGGCGGTGTGGCAGGGCGAGATGATCCGCCTGCATGTGATCGCCCGCAGCGACAGCGAAGCCGACCAGCGCGTTAAACTGGCGGTGCGGGATGCGCTGCTATGCGAATTTGGCCAGGCATTGCACGCTAGCAGCTATGTGGAAGCAACTGCGGCCATCAAAGAAAACCTGCCTGCCATACAGCGAGTCGCGCAGGACGCCGCGCAGTCCCTTGGGGAGATGAGCGAAGTGCGGGCGGAGTTTGGCTCCTATGCTTTCCCCTCGCGCATGTACGGCGATACCCTAGTGCCTGCGGGCGAATACCAGGCCCTCCGGGTGATCATCGGCCAAGGCGATGGGCGCAACTGGTGGTGCGTGGTGTATCCGGCCCTGTGCTTAACCGACGCCGATCACGTAAGCGCCGCCCAGCAAGCCATGCCGCTGCCGGACGCCGATCCGCCGACAGAACCTCCCTTCACAGGCGCTCTATGGAATTGGATTGCGGCTCTATTGAATTGGTAGGGGGAAAAGATATGCCGACGGGAGAAAAAAAGAAGCGGCTAACCGCCATGATCGCGCTCACGCTGGCGATCCTATGCACCTGCGTGCAGATGGTGGAGGCGTCCACGGTGCTCTCTTGGGGATCACGGGGTGAGCAGGTGAGCGCCATGCAGCGCAAGCTCAAGCAGTGGGGTTACTACACCGGCGCCATAGACGGCATATTTGGCAAAGGCACCTACGACGCCGTGACGTTCTTTCAGCGCCGAAACGGCCTGAAGGCAGACGGCGTGGTGGGGCCTGCCACCGCCAGGGCCATGGGCCTTCAACTCACCACAGCCACCGTCAAAACCACCGCCACAGCCTCCAGCGGGCACAGCACCAGCGAGGTGGATTTGCTCTCGCGGCTGATCCACGGCGAGGCACGGGGCGAACCCTACATCGGCAAGGTGGCGGTGGGCGCGGTGGTGCTCAACCGGGTGCGAAGCTCCAGTTTCCCCAACACCATCTCCGGCGTCATCTACCAGCCCGGCGCTTTTGACGCCGTGCGGGACGGCCAGATCTGGCTCACCCCCGACGCCGACTCCAAGCGCGCCGCCCGAGACGCCATGAACGGCTGGGATCCCACCGGCGGCTGCCTGTACTACTACAATCCCCGCACCGCCACCAGCAACTGGATTTGGAGCAGGCGGGTGCAACTGAGCATCGGCAGGCACAGTTTTGCGATATAAGAGTTACAAGTTACGAGTTACAAGTTACAAGAAGAGGCGATGATAGTGATCTGCTCAACCGCAGCCTCTTGTAACTTGTAACTCGTAACGCGAATCAAGGGCTGAAGTGATTAAGGTGAGCGCCAATGTAGGGCGCGGCCACCGGACGCGCCGTGATTCGCCCGAAACAGCACACTTTTGTCTCAATCCGGCGGCGCGTCGAGTCGCCGCGCCCTACTCTTGATTCGCGTTCGTAACTTGTAACTAAAAGGAGGTCCATTATGCAGGCGCAGGATCGGATGAGCGGGCAGCGCAAAATGTCCATAGGCATCGCGCTGCTTACCATGGCGGCGGTGGGTTTGGGCGCGTGGGGAATCAGCCAGTATCAGGCGGCTACGGCCCTGCGCCGCCACGTAGTCTCCGGGCAGCAGCGCGCCATCTACGAGGTGGTGAGCAAGATGTCCGATATCGAGGTGCGGCTGGGTAAGCTGCTGGTTTCGGGCGGCGTCAGCCAGGGTGAAAAGCTGCTGGGCGACCTCCAGCGCCAGGCCGAGGATGTGCAAACCAACCTATCCCAACTTCCGTTGAGCCACCACGCGGTGAGCGGCACCATCAAGTTCGTGAACCAATTGAGCGACTACGCGGGCGTGCTCTCTCAAAATGTGGTGCAAGGGCGTCCCCTGTCCGACGAAGATTTGCGCCAGCTGGAAGAGATGATGGAAAACTGCGCGCTGCTCAACCTGCAGATACGGGAGATCGAAGGGGATATCGCCAGCGGCAAGGCCCTGGGCGAAGCCGAAACCCTCTTTTGGCAGGATCCCCAAGAGAACGCACCGCCCATGGAGCGGGCCGCCGGCAGCAAAAACGGCATCGAGTATCCCCAATTGGTGTATGACGGCCCCTTCTCCGACGGCAAGCACCAGGGCCCGGCGCTGGCCTTGGCCGGTTTGGAACCCATCACCCCGGAACAGGCAAAGGACATCGCCGCTGATTTTATCGGCAGGGAGCGGGTGCACAGGGTGGGTGAAGGCATCAACACCGAGGGCACCATCCCCACCTACGGCGTGTCGGTTCTCACCAACGACGGCACACTGCATGTGCAGGTGTCCCGCCAAGGCGGAAAAATCCTGTGGATGATCCCCGAAGCCGCCGGTTTCGGCGGCGGGCTGGACGTGGGCGGATGCGCCATGCTGGCCTATGAATTTCTCAGCTCCCGTGGTTTCGGCCACATGGAACCCAACTATTGGCAAACCTACGACGGGTTGGCCATCATCAATTTTGCCGCTTCCGAAGACGGGGTGCTGCTCTATCCCGATCTCATCAAGGTGCAGGTACGCATGGACACCGGCGCCGTGGTGGGCTGGGAGGGCAACAACTACCTGATGAACCACCGGGCCCGCACCTTTACCCGCCCGGTTTTCACCAGGGAGCAGGCCGCCGAGCTGGTGGCCGAGCGCCTTACTCCCGACCGTACGCGCTTGTGCGTCATCCCCACCGATCAGGGCGAGCGGCTGTGCTACGAATTTGGCGGAACCTGGGCCGGGCGTTACTACCTGGTGTACATAGACGCCATACGGGGCGAGGAGGTCAACATCTTGCAGATCATCGATACCGAAGGCGGGCGGTTGAGCACATAACGACATAAAATTTCGCTTGACCTTTTTTACACCACGGCATATAATAAACTTACGAGTTGCAAACTCGTAAGTTTGTTATGTGAGGTAAGGCAAATGTTTTTTGGGCGCAACGCAGAAATTTCCAAACTCGAGCAAATGTATAACAGCAACACGTTCGAATTTGCGGTGATCTATGGCAGGCGGCGCGTTGGAAAAACCACGCTTATCCGTGAATTTATTAAGGACAAGAGAGCCTTGTTTTTTGCGGCAAGCGAAAGCACCGCTTCGAATAATCTCCTTTCCTTAAGCAGATGTATCGGCGGAAAAAAAAACGCGCCCGTATTTACGGATTACGAAAACGCTTTGACCTCTGTTTTTGAACTTGCCGAGAAAGAGCGTCTGATCTTTGTGATCGACGAGTTCCCCTATCTTGCCGGAGCTTATCGCGGCATTTCGTCCTTACTGCAAATACTGATTGACCACAAAAAGGAACACTCTCAATTGATGCTGATACTCTGTGGTTCAAGTATGAGCTTTATGGAAAATCAGGTATTGGGTTACCAAAGCCCCCTTTATGGCCGCCGAACCGCACAGTTTAAGGTATTACCCTTTACATTCTTTGAATCCTTGCCCTTTTTTGGGGATTTTGAGCCCATCGACAAAGCCGTTTTGTATGGCGCAACCGGCGGCGTTCCCGAATATCTGAGCAAAGTAAATCCGCAAAAGACTGTGCGAGAGAACACGATAGATCTGTTCTTTACGCCCTCGGGACTTTTTTTTGAGGAACCGTCCAATCTGATCAAGCAGGAACTGCGTGAACCATCCACCTACAATGTCGTTATAGAAGCGATAGCAAGCGGGGCGTCACGGCTCAACGAAATAGCCACAAAATGCAGAATCGAAAGCAACAAATGCGCAAAGTACCTTGCTTCCCTCATCTCCCTGGGGCTGATAAGCAAGGAGTACCCCTTCGGTGAAACGGCCAACAAAAAAAGCATCTACAAATTGGAAGACTTTATGTTTCGGTTTTGGTATCGTTTTGTGTTCCCAAACATGAGTGCGATCACGGCAGCACTAGGGGCGGCTGTTTATGACAACGAGGTGGAGGGCCAACTGAACGCATACATGGGATTGATCTTTGAGGAAATATGCAAACAGTGGCTCTTCGAGATGGCCAAAAGAGGTTCCCTGCCGTTCTTTATAGGAAACCTAGGGCGTTGGTGGGGAACGAATCCAACAACCCGCGCGCAAGAAGAAATTGATATCATGGCGGTGCACAAAAGCAACGCGCTATTTGCCGAATGCAAATGGAAAAACGCCGATGTTGGCATGGATGTCTATCATGAACTGAAACGCAAGAGCGAGTTATTCCACCATGAAAACGTATATTTATATGTTTTCTCAAAAAATGCGTTTACGGGAGAATTGCGCCTAGCCGAACAAGAACATGGTTTGGTGAAATTGTTTGCATTGCCTGAAATGATGGATGCGCTGATCGATTAATCATCCATCGCCCCGTACACCGCCTGAGCGAAAAGGGGCACAAAATCGTAGTGCCGGCCCGGATCGGTCTGGATCAGCAGCACCAATATCATGCCCTCGGCGGGATCCACGGCGAACCAGGTACCCGCAAGGCCGTCCCAGGCAAACTCGCCCACGGAGCCGTATCCGGCGATCTCCGGGCGCATCATCACCCGCACCCCCAGGCCGTAACCGTAACCGCGCTGGTTGTCCCAATTGTAGTCCTTGAGCTGCTGCTCACTGAGGTGGTTGGTGCGCATCAGCTCCACGCTCTTGCGGCTGAGCAGGCGTTTGCCTTCCAGCGCGCCCTCCCCTAACAACATCCGGGCAAACCGCCCCACGTCCCGTTGGGTGCTCATCAGCCCGCCACCGCCTGCCTCAAAGGCGAACTCCTCCATGGTGCGCGTCAGGTCGTTACCGGCAGGTTTGAACGCGCCCTTGGCGTCCACCGCGTACATGGTCGCCAGGCGATGGGCTTTATCCGGCGGCAGGCGGAACCCGGTATCCCGCAGATTCAGGGGCCCAAAGATGCGCTCGCCCATAAACCCGCCCAGGGTTTGCCCGCTGATTACCTCCACCAGCGCGCCCAGCAGGTCGATGGACATACCGTACCACCAGTGCTCTCCCGGATGGAAGGTGAGCGGCACTTTTATAGCTACTTCCTTTGCAAATTGGGAAGCAGACCAGAGCTTGCCGCGCATCATCAACTGGCGCATGGCCCGTTCGCTCACCGTATTTTCGCCCCAATAAGGAATACCCGACGCCATGGTAAACAGGTCGCGGATCACGATCTCCCGACGGGGAGCCACCAGCTCCACTCGGTTCGATGCGTCCACCTCCGCAACCTTTACATGGGCAAACTCGGGGATGAACTTGCTGAGGGGATCGTGCATCTTAAAGCGGCCTTCCTCGTGGAGCATCAGGGCCGCCACCGAGGTGAACACCTTGGTCATCGAGTAGATGCGAAAGATGGAATCCTCCTGCAGCGGCGATTTTTCTTCCATGTTAGCCCAGCCGAAGTGGCGGTTATAGGCGGTTTCCCCATGGCGAAACACCAGCGCCTGCACGCAGGGCAGGGCGCCGTTTTCGATCCATCCCCCAAGGAGCTTGTCCAGGTTTCGGTGCAATTTGCCCTCGTCAAACCCATGCATGGTCATATGTTGTATTCCTCCTAAATCAATTTTCCGAGCCGAAGCATATCGGTGTCCACAGAAAGTGCGCCCAGCGTGTAGTGCACATCCCCTACCCGCTCGGCAAAACCGCCGTGATCGTCGCATCCGGCGGTAACGCACAGGCCGTAGGTATCGCAAAAAGCCCGGCATGCGCGGGTATACGCCGGATCGTGAGCCGGGTAGTAACACTCCACGCCATCCAGCCCCCATTGGACCAAGCGAAGCAGGTGGGCTTCCCACTCATCCGCAGGCAAACGGTCTCCCGGATGGGCCAAGATAGCCAGGCCACCCGCCCCATGGACAGCCGCAACAACCTCCTTCATCGAGCGAAAACCGCTGCCCCTGCACCCATAACGCGCATAGTATTCCATGCAGGCCGGATAGCCGGTCTCATATCCCTTGCTGCGCAAATAATCGATACCCTTCCAGCCCCCGCGGGAAGGGTCGCGTTGATATGCCGCGTACTCTATAGGATCCAGCCGCGGATCATCCTTGCGCATCCGATCGATCAGATCGGCGCTCACCTGCTCCATGATGCGCAGGTTTTCAGCCAGGAGCGCCGCCAAAGTGGGATGGGCAAAGTCGCAGCCATAGGCCAGGATGTGCTGATCCCCGCCCTCGTACGACGCATCGATCTCGGCCCCCGGCAAAAAGCCGACGCCAACCTCGGCGCAGGCCGCCGCCGTGGGCCCGTGGGCTGCCACGGTGTTGTGATCGCACACCCCAATGAGGCCCACGCCCCGTTTTGCAGCCTGCCGCGCCACCTCTCCAGGCGAGCGAGTGCTATCCGAAAACCAGGTATGCACGTGCAGATCGGCCAGCATGGCGCTCCCCCTCCCTACATCCTACAAATTTATCTCATCATACCACCGCATGCAGGGTTCCGCAAGCAATGGGCGAATAAAGCATAACAGTACATCGCTTCGGAGGAATTGTGCATGCGTACCATCCCCAACCCCAAGAACGGCGAGAAACTTTCGGCGTTGGCCTTTGGCTGCATGCGCCTGCCCAGCGACGAAAAGCTGGCCGAGCGCCTGTTGGTTCGGGCCATCGAGGCGGGCGTGAATTATTTTGACACCGCCTACATCTATCCGGGCAACGAGGCGCTCACCGGGCGCATCCTGGCAAAAGAAGGCCGCCGGGCTAAGGTAAGCATCGCCACTAAACTACCCCACTATCTGGTAAAAAAGCGCGCCGATATCGACCGCATCTTTGCCGCCCAATTGGAGCGGCTGCGCACCGACCGGGTGGAATACTACATGATGCACATGCTGACCGCACCGGCGGACTGGCGGCGGCTGTGCGAACTGGGCCTGCTGGACTGGGCTGAACAGGAGCGCAAGCGCGGGCGGATCTCTCAGTTGGGTTTCTCCTTCCACGGGCGGCAGCAGGGGTTTATCGATCTGGTGGACGCCTACGAGTGGGACTTTACCATGATCCAATACAACTATCTGGACGAGCGCAACCAGGCCGGCGCCGCCGGGCTCCGGCACGCCGCCGCCAAGGGGATTCCGGTGATGGTCATGGAGCCCTTGCGGGGCGGTAAGCTGGCCAACCCACCCAAAGAAGCGGCGGAGTTATTTGCCCAATCCGGCGCGGGCCGCTCCCCGGCGGAGTGGGCGCTGCGCTGGGTATGGAACCACCCCGAGGTCAGCACCGTGCTCTCCGGCATGAACACCGAGGCCATTTTAGAAGAGAACCTGCGCGTAGCGTCCGACGCCGCGCCCGGCGCCCTCACCCAAGCCGATCTGACCATGATCGACCAGGCCCGGCAGATCTTTCAGGGCAGCATTCGCGTTCCCTGTACAAATTGCGGCTACTGCATGCCCTGCCCCCGGGGCGTGGACATCCCCGCCTGCTTCTCCGCTTACAACGACATGGGCGTGGAGGGCCGCATGATGGCGCGGGTGCAGTACGCCATCCGCGCTGGCGCCCATAACCCTTCCCGTTGCACCAAGTGCGGCGTGTGCGAACCCCGCTGCCCCCAATCCATTCCCATCCGCCAAAGCTTGGCGGAAGCCAAAAAAGCGCTGGAGAGTTTTCCCTACCGGCCGGCGAGGTTTGTGGTTAAAAAATTTATGAGGATGACGTAAGTGAAGAAAAGAATCAAACTCTGTGTCCTGGCCTGCGCCGCGCTGTTGTTATGGATGGGCATTCCCACCGCGCCCGCAGAGAGCAGCGAAAGTGTGGTATTCTTTGGCGACAGCATCACCAAGCGATGGCCCTGGGGCCTACTGCTTCCGGATTACCATGTCACCAATAAGGGCATCGACGGCGACACGATTCAAGACCTGATCGAGCGCATCGACTCCTTGATTGAACTTGAGCCGGACACGCTGTTTTTGATGGCCGGCATCAACGACATCCTGCACCAATACGACGCCGAGCTCTTCCAGCAGGACTATGAAGAATTACTGGACGCGCTCCAAAGCGCCTTACCCAACACGCGCATCTATGTAGAGAGCATGCTCCCCACTGCGTGGGATCTCACCAACGAACTTACCCGCCCGCTCAATTCGGTGATCGAGCAAGCGTGCCAGGAGCGCGGGTTGGCGTATATTCACCTATACGATCTTTTCGCGGATGAACATGGAACGCTCAGAAGGGATTTTTCCCTCGACGGCCTGCATCTGTCGGACGAGGCGTATCGGTACTGGATTACTATTATAGAAGAGTATCTATAAAATTGGTCACATGGTTTATGGTTTGCAATTGAAAAAAGGGTGTGTTAGGATTGGCGAAGCAAATACTTGTAAACAGGAAGGTGGTTGTATGGAAAAAGTGACTCTGCGGAAAATCAGTTTCGGGTCGTACATCAAACTCTTTTTGCTTGGCGGCATTGGGCTTGGGGTCGTTATGGGTGCGCTTTTTTTAGTTATGGCGCTGTTCGGAATCCCGGTCACGTCCAATATTGGAACTATTCAATTTGAAGGCATAGCAGCCGGATTCTTTGCCTTGTTGATTGCCCCATTGGCTTGTGCTCTCGTATTGGGTTGGTTCTCGCTTTTTATGTATCCTTGTTTCCGGTTGGTGCTAAAAGTATTTGACGGCATAAAAATCAAGATCCTACTCAGGACGCAGGGCAACAACATTTGAAAACAATATTTTCCAACAAACTCAACATTAGTCAAATCGCTTTGCAGAATCCCTCCACCGCTGCGGCGGTTCCCCATTCCTCAATTCGCCATTGTCGCGCACGTGGCGCGCTCTGTGGCTCATTGGCCTTCCGCACCGTCTCATCGCCGCACTGCGGCGACGGTGCTCCGGCCCTTTAACAAGGGAGGTAGGGGTTAAGGACGAAAAACACGTTAAAACCCCATGCCCCCTTGCTAAAGGGGGGAGGGCCACCGCAGTGGCGGAGGGATTCTGAAGCGGCGATGTGTAAAAATCAAGAATTGGAAAATATTATTTTTAAATGCTGTTGCCCTGCCCTGCGTAATCGAATTTGACAAAAATGCTCCCGCATGCTATAGTATTGACGTGGTAAAAACCACGCGTGAACTAACCCTTGGTGCGTAGGCCTCCCACTATCCGGGAAGTGCCAAAGCCAAGGGTTTTTTTGTCAAAGAGAGGCAGGACAAGTCGAATGAAGATTGCGATTTTGGTGGACGGCGCCTTTTACTTGAAGCGTGCGCGCCTATTATTTGGTGACAAAACTCCAAAGGATCGAGCACTCGAACTCATGCTATACTGCAGTAGACACATCAATGAAAAAGAAACCGGAAACAAGCTATATCGCATCTTTTACTACGACTGCTCACCTTCGACCAAGAGCGTATATCATCCCCTCCTCAAGAAGGACATTCATCTTGGAAAAAGTTCTCTTTTTGCTTGGGCCACCGAGTTTCATTCTGAACTCATCACAAAGCGAAAACTTGCCCTTCGGCGCGGCGAGTTGCTCGAAAGTACCGCCGGTTACACCCTGAACTCCAAAGCCGTAAGGAAACTATGCGGTGGTTACATCGGCATCGAGGATTTACGAGAAACGGATTTTCATCTCGATATACAGCAAAAAGGCGTTGATTTGCGCATAGGGCTGGATATAGCCTCCATCGCCTACAAACAACAGGCTAAGCAAATTGTGCTTATCGCCGGTGACAGCGATTTTGTGCCAGCCGCAAAACACGCACGCAGAGAAGGAATCGACTTTATTTTGGATCCCATGTGGAACCCCATCAAACCCAGCCTCCATGAGCACATTGATGGGCTAATATCCTGTGTAAGTAGGCCGCCAAACAACATCAACGATCCTCTGTATGCTAAACGCGAGGGCACATACGAAAGGTAGATAATCAATGGAGTTACACACACAGGACTTAACACTGCGAACTGTCACAGAAAACGATCTGAACGAAGTCGCGAGGATGTGGGCCTTCGAAAAGGGCGACATTTCGATGGATGAGGCTCAGAAAGCCATCCAAACCATGCAAAGCAATCACAGAAAGAACCAACCGGGAACCATCCATCACCTTTGTTTCGCGGTGTTTGAAAATGGGAAAAGCACGATCATTGGATGGTGTGGTCTGGATGGAACCACCGGCGAAAAACTGCATCTCTTTTATTTGATCGATTCCGGATACCGAAACAAAGGCTATGCCACCCAATGCGCCAAAAAGCTGTTGGCCTACGCGTTTGACCAAGCGCAAGTACCCTATGTCAACGGAGGTTGTGACAAAAACAATATTGCGTCGTACAGGGTGATGGAAAAAATCGGCATGTCACAAAATGGCTTTGAAGCTAATGGTGATCCTTTATTCTTCATCGATCGTGATTCGTACCGTACCACCTAGGCATTCGCCGCTTGTGCCCGCTCATTCCATGATAGCGATCCAACACCGCCCGGTCGGCGGCGTTTGCCGTACCTTCCAGCAAAAAGGCGTCGATGCTGCGATAGGTGATGCCCATATCCGCCTCGTCGGTTTGGCCCTCAAACAGGCCTGCCGAGGGAGCTTTTTTTTGTATATTGTCCGGCGCGCCCAAGTAACGCAAAAACTCGTACACCTCGGTGGCGGTTAAATCGGCGATGGGGTTGAAATCGCAGGCGCCGTCGCCCCACTTGGTAAAGTAGCCCATGTAGATTTCGCTGCGGTTTCCGGTACCGGCCACCAACCTGCCCTCCTGGGCGGCGATGGCATACAGCGTGGTCATGCGCAGGCGGGGAGCGATGTTGATATCGGCAGGGCCGCTGAGCGGCCTCTCGCCTAGCGCCGCAATCAGCGCGGCCTTCACGGCGGTCAAATCCACGACGCGTGTGGCGATGCCATACATCCCGGCCAGCGCTTCGGCGTCGGCTTTATCCTCGCCCAGGTTGCGAGCCGAAGCGCAGGGCATGATCACGCCCAGGGTATCATCGTAGGCCTTTTTGCACAAAATGCCCACCAGTGCGCAGTCCTTCCCGCCGCTGTTGCCAAACACGATCCCTTTCGCCCCGGATTCCTTCATCAACCCACGGATGAAGGCTATCCGGTCGTGGAGCTCTTGTTCGTAATCCCGCATAGGTATCCCCCTTTAGTTACAAGTTTAGAGTTACAAGTTACAAGAAGAACGGAAAGCTTTGCCGAGCCTCTTGTAACTTGTAACTCGTAACTTGTAACTATCCTAAAGCGTCACTTCCACCTTATGCACGCCACTCCCGAATACCGGCAACAGCGTGCCCTCAACCGCCTTGCCGTCCACCGTGATGGAGCGCACACCCCTGCTTGCACCGGACTCGTTGCGGATGGTGATATCGTACACCGCGCCGCGATAGGCGCGCCGCACGCCGTATTCCTTCCACTCCTTGGGGACGCACGGGTCAATGCGCAGGCCGTCGTAGTCGGGTTTGATGCCCAGTATACTCTGGGTGATCACGTAATAATTCCACGCTGCGGTGCCGGTGAGCCAGCTGTTTTTAGCCTGCCCTGCGTTGGGCGCGTCCCGCCCGGCGATCATCTGCGAGTATACATAGGGTTCGGTTTTGTGCAGGTGGGATATCTCCTCCCGGTAGGCCGGGGCGATCTTGCGGTAGAGGGCAAAGGCGCGGTCCCCTTCGCCCATCACAGTTTCGGCGGCGATGATCCAGGGGTTGTTGTGGCAGAAGATGCCCGCGTTCTCTTTGTAACCCGGCGGATACGAAGAGATTTCGCCCAATTCCTTGTGATAGTGTTTGTACGCGGGCTGCTGGAGCACGACGCCGTGCTCGGTCTCCAGCCGGTCGCGCACGCTGTCCAGGGCGCGGCGCGCCTTGCCGTCCTCCACGCCGATGCCGGCCATCACGCAGTAACCCTGGCTCTCAATAAAAATCTGCCCATCCTCGCATTCCCGGCTGCCCACCTTGTTACCAAGGGCGCCGTAAGCGCGCAGGAACCAGTCGCCGTCCCAGCCGCTTTTGAGCACCGCCTGGCCCATGGCGGCGATGGCTTTCTCGGCGCTGGCAGCACGGTCGGCAAAGCCCTTACGGCGCAGCATCTCCGCCAGCTCCGGCCCGATGGACACAAACATACCCGCAATCAGCACCGACTCGGCCACCCGGTCGTCTGGAGCGTTGGGGTTGAAGTAGGTTTGGAAGCTCTCGTCGGGTTCGGTGGAGAAGCAGTTGAGGTTCAGGCAGTCGTTCCAGTCGGCCCGGCCGATCAGGGGCAAATCGTGGGGCCCCAGGTTGTTAGTCACATGGTCAAAGCTGGCCTGCAGATGCTCCAGCAGCGAGCCGCAATCGTTGGGGTCGCTGTCGTAAGGCACCTGCTCGTCCAGTATGGCAAAGTCGCCCGTCTCTTTGATGTAAGCCGCAGTCCCGGCGATGAGCCAGAGGGGATCGTCGTTAAAGCCGCCGCCGATGTCATTGTTGCCCTTCTTGGTGAGGGGCTGGAACTGGTGGTAGCAACCGCCGTCCCGGAACTGGGTGGCGGCGATGTCCAGGATGCGCTCCCGGGCGCGCTCCGGCGCTTGGTGGACAAATCCCAACAAATCCTGCGAACTGTCTCGGAAGCCCAGGCCCCGGCCGATTCCGCTCTCAAACAGCGATGCCGAGCGGGACATATTAAACGTCACCATGCACTGATAGGGATTCCAGATGTTCACCATGCGGCCCAACTTGTCCTCGGCCCCGGTGAGCTCGTAAGCGCCCAGGATGCCGTCCCAGTAGGCGCGCAAATCGGCCAGGGCCTGCTCCACTTGGCCGTCGGTGGCCAATTGGGACAGCAGCGCCTTAGCCGGGGCTTTGTTGATCACGTTCAGGGCGGTGAACTTTGCGGCTTCGTCCACCTCCACATAGCCGATCACAAAGGTGAACCGCTTGCTCTGGCCGGGCTCCAACGTCACTTCGATCCGGTGGCTGCCGATGGGCTGCCAACCGCTGGCCACCGAGTTGCCTGCCCGGTCCTCCATCACGGCCTGGGGCGCGTCCAGCCCATTGTACGGGCCCAGGAAACTCTCTAGATCCGTATCAAAACCCGCGATGGGCGACAGCGACGCAAAGAAGGCGTAGTGGTTGCGGCGCTCCCTGTATTCGGTTTTGTGATAGATCACGCCGCCCTCAATTTCCACCTCGCCGGTGGAGAAATTGCGCTGGAAGTTAAGCATATCGTCCTGCGCGTTCCACAGGCAGAACTCCACAAAGGAAAACAGCGACACGCTCTTGGGGGCCGTGCTCGTGTTCTCCAGCGTGAGGCGGTGAACCTCTGCGTTCATGCCCATTGGCACAAAAGCCAGCTGCTCGGCGCGCAGGCCGTTCTTTTCGCCGGTGATGCGGGTATACCCCATGCCGTGGCGGCAGGTGTAGGCGTCCAGCTCGGTGCGGGTAGGCCTATGGCCGGGGTTCCATACGGTTTCTCCGTCGCGGATGTAAAAATAACGGCCATTGCCGTCTACCGGGATACCGTTATAACGGTAGCGGAGAACACGGCGCAGCCGCGCGTCCCGGTAGAAGCAGTATCCGCCGCCTGTGTTGGAGATCAGGCCAAAGAACCGCTCACTGCCCAGGTAGTTAATCCACGGGTAAGGTGTGGCAGGTGTTGTGATCACATATTCCCGATTGGCGTCGTCAAAGTATCCGTAACGCATGCGGCGCTCCCCCTCATCTGTTTTGCTATTGGTACTGTACCACAGCCGAGGGGAAACGCCAAGGGGTTTAGTGGTTTTCGTGGATATTTAGAGCAGGCTTATCCTACAGCTTGCCATTGCGAAATTCCTCCCGAAGCTCTTTCATCGCTTCATCATAGGGGCGGGTTCGTCCAGCGGCAGCGGCATGCAACCCTTCGTCGATCAACCGGCACAACTCATTGGCATCAGCTTCTTCCACATAATTGCTTCGAAGATCCGAACCTGGTCTGATTGTTGGCATAAACATACCCCCATAAAAATCTGACGTTAATATATCAAAACGCGAATCAAGGGGTGACACGAGCAAGGCGGGCACCTATGTAGGGGCGATTATCAATCGCCCGCTGTATCGCACAAGCTCACATTGGTTTTGAACGACGGGCGATTGATAATCGCCCCTACAGGTACGGCGGGTTTGCCCATTGCAGGGCGTCGCACCCTACTCTTCATTCGCGTTCAGATTAACGTCGGAATAACAAGCGAAAGCAGGCTTGATCCATCCTTTTCCTTCACATCGTCACTTCGCCAGCACCTGCGGGAACCCCTTCTTCATCTCCTTCATCACCGTGATGCGGTAATGGAAACGGATCGACGGGGTATCGCACACCTGGTAGAAGGCGCGCTTTACCCGCTCGAGCACCATGCGGCCCCGGTCGCAGGTATCGCAGTTGAGGATCAGCGCGTATTTGGACGGGCCAAAGCGCGAGATGATATCGCCCTTGCGCAGGTTGCCGCACAGCACCTCCATCAGGCCCTTCATGATCTCGTCCAGCTTTAGGGGGTCAATGGGCTGATAGTCGGTGGCGTTTACCATGATCAGCGCCAGGAAGATCACCTGGTCGGAGCGCTCCAGCGCCCGCAGCTGCAGGTGATAAAACTCCTTAAACACCGAATACTCGCACACAAAGGCGGCGTCGGGCTCCCGGTAATCCTGCAGGTCGGTGGCGATGCCGTCGATGTCCGCGCCCAGGGATTGAGTGGCGCGCACGATCTGCTTGTAGAAGTTGCGGATACCCTCGGGAGGCTGCACATCCAGATAACGCATGTGCATGTTGCTCACATGCTTGTATTGCAGCAAGGCCTCGTTGTTGCGGTTGGTCTTCACCAGGGCATCCATCAGGGCCACATGGAGCTCCTCGTCAAAGGCATCCACGTCCAGGGCCGTACGGCATACGCGGATCAGCGTGTCGTAGGCTTCCCGCTCCCGCAGCAGCGCCACGTACTGATGGGCCATGCGCAGGTACTCGTTGCGCAGGTAAGCCGAGCGCGAGGCTACCCATTCTTCGTTGGCGCAACCGGCAAGCAAATCGCCGGTATAGATTTCCTGCATCTCGTCAAACTTGCGGGAGGCTTGCATGGTTAGCTTGGTGACGCCCTTGAGCTCCTTGCACAGGCGCTCAAACTCAAATAGGTCCACTCGAATATCCAGGTCATTATTCCAACGGTATGTAGATCGCTCGGTGACGATGCAGGCGCCTAGGCGCTCATCGCAGCTGGCCAATAACGACCGTACGCGGCTCACCAGGGTTTTGAGCGCGTTTTCCGGGTTGCTGGATTGATCGTTGGGCCACAGCGCCTCGCAAAGTTTGTGGTTGGGAGTAAATTCGTTGCGATGCAAAAGCAGGTACTGCATCAGCGTCTGGCCCTTGCGCGTCTTGCTCAGCGCTTCCTCGATGCTCTTCTCGTCCAGAAGAATGTCAAACCGCCCAAACATCTTGATGCGGATACTCGGTGCCATCGTAAGATCCTCCGATCTGGTTGAATAAGTTATTGATTAAGCCTTTTCTCCAACACGTCCGGGTTGCTGGCGTACAGAAGCGCGTTTTCTTTGGTGATCCTTCCCTCTTTGTACAGACGGCCCAGCTCATTGTCCATGGCGCGCATACCCTGGGCCGCGCCGGAATAAATGGCGTTGTCCAGCATCTGGCCCTTGCCCTCGCGGATGATGTTTTGGATGGCGGGGGTGGAGATCATAATCTCAAACACCGGCGCCACCTTGCCGTCCACCGTGGGGATCAGCTGCTGGGAGATCACCGCCTGGAGCACCATCGAAAGCTGGATGCGCACCTGCTGCTGCTGATTGGCGGGGAATACGTCGATGATGCGGTCGATGGTCTTAGCCGCGCCCACCGTGTGCAGGGTGGAGAGCAGCAGATGGCCGGTTTCCGCAGCCGTGAGCGCGGTTTGAATGGTCTCGTCGTCGCGCATTTCGCCCAGCAGAATCACGTTGGGCACCTGGCGCATGGCGGCGCGCAGGGCCTTCTTAAAGGACTCGGTATCGTTGATCACCTCGCGCTGGCTCACGATGCAGCCCTGGTGCGAGTGAATATACTCGATGGGATCCTCCAGCGTGATGATATGGCCGGTGGTGGAGCGGTTGATGCGGTCGATCATGCAGGCCAGGGTGGTGGTTTTCCCGCTGCCCCCCGGCCCGGTCACCAGCACCATGCCCCGCTTGATCAAAGCCAGGTTCAGCGCCACATCCGGTATGTTGAGCGTCTTGGGGTCGGGAAGCCCGAAAGGCACAACCCGGAGCACCGCCGCCAAAGAGCTGCGCTGCTTGTACGTATTGCAGCGGAAGCGACCCAGATTAGAGATGGAGATAGAGAAATCGTCGTCGCCCTTGGTAAGCACTTCGGTCATATTGCGGTTGCGGGCCAGCCGATACATCTCGGTGATCAGGTGCTCACTCTCTTCGGTGGACAACCGCTCTTCGCTAACCTGGGCAAGCACGCCGCGCACCTTTGCCGTAATGGGCCGACCCGGCACGATGTAGATATCTGATCCGTTCATCTCCGCAGTTTTGGCAAGCATTTCGAGCAGTTCCATAGCGATCTCCTCCGTATGATAAATCTAGTCAAAATCTAGTCTTCTTCGTCGTAGTCCTCTATGTAGATATCCAGGTCGTACTCCGCGTCCCAGGGCGTCTCATCCACCAGCTTGTGGCTAATCACCGCATAGCGCGGCCCGGAAAGGGCCGCCGGTATGCTCAGCTGCGCCTCCAAGCAGATGTCGTTGTGTACGGGTACGGCTAGCCGCAGGATGGGCCCGCCCAGCTCGTACACCAACTGTTGATAAGCCTCGGCGTCGCCCGCGGCGGCGTCCCTGGCGTCCAACAGCAAACCATCGATCCGGGCCAACTCCCGTTGCACTTGGGCGGCGGCCTGGTAGTAACTGCGGGTCATGTCCAGGTTGCGCTGGCTTAGAGTGGCGTCTGTTTGGGCTCCGGCCATAGCCAAGATGGCCAGCGCGGCCATCAGCAGCGTCACCAGTATCATCAGCAGTGAAGCCATGCCCGGCCCGATGCGGAACCCGGCCCCAGCCTTTCCATTCTTCATGGCCGCACCTCCTCCGTCGGGATGTACCGAACCGCAGGCAACTCCACCAGCGCAGCCTCATCCTCCACACCAAATACGCTCACCGTTGCGGAAAGCAGCTTTCCGGCCCCGGTGACAACTTCGGTCTCCACGCGGGCTTCAATCACCAGCCCGGCATCGGCCCGCTCCAATACATAGGTATCTTCCTCTGCAAGCGCAAATCCGGCGTCGGCAAGCAGGCGGTTGGCGTCATCCGCGCCGGAAAGCCGCTCCGCCCAATCCTGGGCTGCGATCAGCGCGCGCTCCAGATGCCCGCTGTGGGCGCTCCGCTGCCGCGCCGCCACAAACATCTGCACCACGGTGACCGCCACCAAAGAGAACACCAGGATCACGATCACCAGTTCGGTGAGCAGCACGTCGTTTTTGTTTCTACCCTGCATTGTGCGGCCTCCTGCCCGTTCAAATCACCGCTTGCGAACGCAAGCGCAGGTACATGGATTGTTCGTCGCCGCCAGGCATGGTTACGCTTAGCTCCAGCCCGCCAGCCTTCACCCGCACATCAAAGGCGGTTACCTCGGTGATCGGGTCGCCCCCCCATAGATCCACGGGTTCGCCGTCGTCCAGGGAAAATAATTCGTACAGCATGCCCCCAGGGCCATCGTCGTCCGCCAGATAATAGATGCGGGTATAATACAGTTCGCCGTCGTCGGGCTGGGCGAAGGTCAGCACGGGCGCTCCGTCTATTTGCTCCACGGTGACCGAACCCGCCTCGTCTCCGGCGCGGACCTTGCTGGCGATGTAGGTGATGGATGTGCGCACCTGGGCGTTGGCTGCGGCGGTATCGGTAACCCGTTGGTACACGCCCGCGCCGATGAGCACCAACAGCAACGAAAACAGCGCGTACATGCCAATCAGCAAGAATATAAATACCCCGCTGATGCTGCGGCCGGCTCCGGCGCTTTTTTTAGAACGCATCGTCATCAAACGCTTCCTCGATTCCTCCGTCGCTCCCGATGGGGTTGACCTCTATCCGCGGCATCACGTTGCGGGCAAATACGTTGTAGGACACGGCAAACCTGTCGTCGTCGATCACCACGCCGTAGTGTTCGGTTAGGTAGTCCAGGGTGTCGGGATACCGCCCTTCCAGCGCGTAGCAAGTGACCGACGCGCGCCGCAGCGCGTTTTCCAGGGTGGCAAGCTGCTGCGCGTACATGCGTTCCCCAGCCTGGCCCAGCAGCAATACCACCAGAAGGATGACGAGCCCAAGGCCCAGCGCCGAAAGCGCCACCGTGCGGGGCCACCGGGATTTTTGCTCATACAGATGCATCGGTTTTCTGTGTGCCCGCATACGTCTCACACCCTTCCGCCCTCTCGCTTTTTATAGAATAGAAGAAATGATGCTGATCATCGGCAGCATGACCGACAGCAGAATGGCCCCGATGATCACGCTGAGCATGATCACCAGCGCGGGTTCGATCATCGCCACCAAGCGGCTGATGTCCTGCTCGTTGCGCTCCTGATAGATACCGGCCAGCTTCTCCATCACATTTTCGGTTTGCCCGGTCATAAACCCGATTTGGATCATCTTGTTGTGCAGCTCCTCAAACAGGCGCACATCGGCCACGGCGTTGGGGAAGGTCTCGCCCTCCATCATCTTCTCGCCGCAGCGCTTCACCTTAGCCCGGGCGTCGGACTCGTCCATCACGCTCTCGATCAGGCCCATGGCCTCTTGCAGCGGATATCCGCTCTTGAGCATCATACCCAGGTTGGCGGCAAAGCGGCCCGCGGCGATCCGCTCGGCCATCCGCCGCACAGGCGTAAAGACTTTACCCAGCCAAGCGGACACGGCGGCCCGCTTGGAGGTGCGCAGCAGCAGGGCGATCACCAGGGCGATGAGAATCAGCACGCCCACGCCGATCAGCACCGCCATCCCCAAGCCCATGCCCAGGTTCATCAGCGCGCTGGCCGAGGTGGATATCTCCGCGCCCAGGCTGCGGTATACCTGGCGGAAGATGGGCAGCACCTGCCACACCAGCACCACGATCACCACCGCCATCATAACGATCAGGCACAGGGGATAAAACACCGCGCTCTGAATGGAGCGGCGGGTGGCCTCCTCCCGGGCGTAGTAAGCGCTCAGCGACGCCATGACCTCGTCCAGTTTACCGGTCTGTTCGCCGATGTACACCATGCGCACCAGATAGGGCGGGAAAGCCTTGGTGCCGCGCAACGCCTCGTGCAACGAGCCGGTATCCTTCACCGCCTGGTTGATGGCATCGAAGGACGGACCGAAGGCCGTGTCCTTATAATTGGTGCACAGGGCCTCCATGCCGTCGTACAGCGCCACCCCGGAGCCCAGGATCAGCGCAACCTGCTCGCAAAACATGCTGATCTCGCCGGCCGGCAGATAACGCGGCTTTTTGTCTTCAGTCCTGGTTTCCTGCAAGTTTTCCATCCTCCGGGCCTCCCCCTACTATCTTCTTTGTTAGTATCGTCTTTCTTCGGTGTACTTTTGCGCTTTGTTGCCCACGGCGGCAAAGGTTGGGTCGTACCGGTACCATTTTCCCTCTATCTTTACGTTGTTCCAGGCGTGGTAGGTTTTGTCCGCATACCCGATCACCAGCTGGGTAGGGATTCCTTGCACCCGCAGCATACAGGCCAGCAGCGCCGCGTAATCAAAGCAGATGCCCTTTCGGCTGGTCAGTATCTCATCCAGATCCGGCAGGTAACCGCTCTTGGCGCTGTTGGCGCGCATATGGTTGTAGGAAATCTGCCGGGTACAGAAGGTATAGATCGCCTTGAGCTTTTCCTTATCGTCGGTGAGGCCTTCGCACAGCTCAAAGGATTTGGCTACGGCGGCGCTTTCCGCCGTGTAGCTCACATACTGGTTGGGATACAGGAAGGGCATATCCGGGCCGTCCAGCTTTACAGAAATGGTGGTGCTTGCTACCTGGGCATACTCGCCCTTCTTTTTGGCCTCTTGGAATACCTGTATCTTGTACTTGCCGTCGCCCATCTGCAGCGGGTATACATCAAACTCACCCTGTCTGTTTAGGTCGTAGTCCATGGTTTTTTTGTCCAGTGTGACGCGCACCTTGAGCCGCTTGCTGGACTCCTTGGTATACCGTACCATCACGTAACCCTGGGACGCGTTGCCGTAGTCTACCACCACGCCGCTCTTGCTGAACACGGTTTTTTTGTCTTCAGACTGTTGGGGCAGCAGGATCTCGGCAGCGCCCTTTTGCGCCCTTGCGATGCCCTCCAGGGCCAGGGCGGCGCACAAAAACATCACGCAAGCGCTAACGATAAGCATGAATTTGACCGCTTTGCTCATAGGAGAAACGCTCATGCCTACCCTCCCATCCAACATGGCGTATACATGGCCAGTTACACCAGTCAGCGATATTGTATCACATCATGTCACAAAAACAAGAGGCACAATATTAAGCCGAATATGAAAAAAATCTGAAAATAACACTTGCTTTCAGTCGATTTTTAAGAGTTTTTAAATTTTACTTCATAGTGCTTTCCTCGCTCCTCGGAGCCGTCCGTGTAACGAAAGACCCGCAGGGCGCCCCGCAGGGCCACCAAGGCGGGCAGGACAAACAATAGGCCGCGCACCCCCCACAGCATGCCCCCGGCGGACAGCGCCAGCATCACTTCCACCGGATGCAAACCGGTATACCCGCTCAGTACCCTTGGGGATATGATGTTGCTTTCGATTTGCTGGGCCGCGATCACCACCCCCATAGCCCACAGGATACGGGGCAAGCCGCCGGGCAGCGAAAACAAAAAGATAGGAATCGCGCCCAACACCGGCCCAAAGTAGGGGATCAAGTCAAACACCATCATCCACGCGCCCAAGGCCAGCCACGCGGGCATGCCGACGCACAGCAGGCCGATAGCGGTAAGGCTTCCCACAAACAGCGATACCAGCCCCTGCCCGCACAGGTATCCGCCCACCTCCCGGCGCATGGCGGCGGCGGCCAGCAGCGCGCGCCTGCGGTAAGCCAAGGGCACGAGCATAGCTGTCCGTTGCAAAAACAGCTCCCGGTCGCGCAAAAAGTAATAGGCCAGCACCACGGCCACCACACCCCTGGAAAGCCCTGCCGCCAGCCCGCCCACCCGCCGTGCAATGCCTTGAATGAAATCGCCGGCGGTATCGGCGGCTAATCCCCCAGCCCGCTGCCAAAAGCCCTCATCCAACACCCCATCGGCCAGCCCACGCAATTGCTCCACCAGAGGCCGCGCCTGCTCGCCCAGCAGGGCAATCTGCTGCACCAGTGGCGGCAGCAGCAGCGTAAACAACGCCATCACCCCCATCAGCAACACCCCCAGCGCCAACAGCGCCGCCGCCCCGCGGGGCATTCCCCCCTCAAAACGCTTACAAAGAGGCGATACCGCCCAAGCGATAGCCGCGCCCAGCAACACCTGGGAAACCAGCGCCCAAACCAACCCACGCAAAAAGAAGAGGCCTGCCGCCGCCACAGCGGCCAAGGCCCACCATTTTCCGTATTTAGCCCATTTCGATGGTTGTTGCTACAGGGTGTTCACCTCACACATCGCCGTAACCATGTAGGGGCGATTAGTAATCGCCCGCCCGTGCTCTGGGCGGTTGCGCGGTCTGCGGGCGATTGATAATCGCCCCTACAATTGCATGCAATACGTTGCTAATATCTAATAGCGATTGCTTGATTGATTGGGGGTGCAGGGGGGAGGTAAGGGGGGAAATCGAAATCCCCCCTCCTCCCTCCCCGTCATCCCCGTCATCCCCGTCATCCCCGTCATCCCCATCAACTACCTATGATGCCACATCCCCGACATCTGCCGCCTAATCACCGCGCCACTCTTGTCCAGCGCGCGCCTCAGCTTACGCCCTTGGGGCATGAGCATCACGGTCGCGCCAACCGCCAACCCCAACATGCTGCCCGCCGCCAGACCCCGAAAAGTAGATAACCGCATCCGTCCTACCTCCCTTCCTCATTGGCGCTCGTCTGCATTGGCACCGGCCTTCGCCCACTCGCAGGGCACCACCACATCGCCGGTGAGCGGGTGGATGGTAAAGTCCCGCACCCATCGCCTGCCTACGAACAGATCGTCCAATGGCCCAAAGGTGATCTCCAAGGCGTCCACGGCTAAGGTGCCCTCGTCCACCCTGGCGTCGGTGATGCGGCCCAGGCGCATGCCGCCGGTGTCACTCACCCTGCCCGGATAAAAGGGCTTGAAGCCCCGGCGCTTGCCGCCATCGCTTCGCACCAGCACACACAGAGCGCCAAGGCACAGAATAGCCTCCGCCGGCACCCACCTGGCAACCCCCATGTCGCCCCGCACAGCCAACCCTGCCAAGGAGCCGCCGTCCCGGGCGATGGCGCCCGCCGATACCCACCCCAGCTTCTTTTCTCCACAGATCACCGGCAGGCCGATCAAGCGATTCAATCTGGTCACCACATTCCCCCATTTCGGATCGCACGGACCTTACGGCTCTATTCTCTCCCGACCGCGGCGCGGCATGCTAGGGGATCATCGGAAGTCATTTTCAAAAAAAAGAACCCCTCTATTTTTGCAAGAAGGATTCGCAAATCGCGTCGAAATCATGCAAGGCCTGCAGCACGCTCTCTGTCTCTTTAGGCCCCGCATGGGCATGTAAATTCTTCAAAAATTCGGCGGGCCAAGGAGCCGATACGACCATCCGCTCCCCCGTGGTGGGCTGCTCAAAAGCAAGCTTGTACGCGTGCAACATCAGCCGCGACACCTCATCGGCCCGTTTGCCGCCGTACAGCCGGTCCCCCAGCACAGGATGGCCCACGCTGCGCAAATGCACCCGGATCTGATGGGTGCGCCCCGTAACCAGCCGCAAACACACCAACGAATCTTTGCCGATCCGCCCGGCAACACGACATTCCGTGACCGATGCCCGCCCTTTATCTACCACCGCCATGCGCTTGCGGTCCTTGGGGTCACGGGCGATGGGGGCGTCGATCTGCCCTTGAGCCTGAGAAAACCCACCCGCCGCCAAAGCCCCGTACAGCTTGCACATGGTGCGGGCCTTAAGCTGGCCGCTCAGGGAATGATGAGCGGCATCGTGTTTGGCCACCAGCAGCAGGCCGGAGGTATCCTTGTCCAGCCGGTGCACGATGCCGGGCCTGGCCACGCCGCCCACGCCGGACAGGTCCCGTAAATGGTACAGCAACCCGTGCACCAATGTACCCTGTTCGTTGCCCGCCGCCGGATGCACCACCATACCCCAGGGTTTGCACACCACGGCCAAGTCGGCATCCTCGTACACGATGTCCAAGGGCAGGGGCTCGGGGGTCAACTCCATGGGCCGGGCGCAAGGCACCCGCCAGCAAACCTCTGCTCCCGCAGAAAGCCTAAAACCGGCCTTCTCCGCCCCGCGCCCATCGACAGCAACCACACCCTCTTCAATCAGCTTGGCCGCCCGGGAGCGGGTAAGCCCGGCTTGCTTCGCCACAAACACATCCAGCCGGAAGCCCTCTGCTTCCGGCGATACAAACGCGCTGCCCATCCGGTCACAGGTTGGGCTGCTCATGTATCTTTTTCTCGTCCGGATGGCGCAGCAGGGCAATGATCAAAAAGATCGCCGACACCGTAAGGCAGATGTCCGCCACGTTAAACACCGGAAACTGTACGAACTGCACGCTAAAAAAGTCCACAACATATCCAAAGATCAGGCGGTCGGCCAGGTTGCCGATGCCACCGGCCAGCAGCAGCCACAAAAGGGCGCTTGCCATTTGGGTGCGGGGCAGCGCCCGGTACAACGCCGATACCAGGATCACCAATGCCAAGGATGATAATACGATCAGCAGCCAGGTGCGCCCAGCCAGTATACTAAAGGCCATGCCGGTGTTTTGCGTGTAGGTGAGGTGAAACACGCCCTCCCACAGGACCATGGGCGTATCCAGCTCCAGCCATTCCACCGCCAGCTGCTTGCCGATGCGATCCACCAAAAAAGCCAGTACGCCTACCCAAGCCGTGCGGAACATGCCCCTCCCCCTCTTTTCTATTGGTGATTCTCAGCGCCTGGCCAGATTTTCCTGCACGATGCGCACCACGTCCGCCAGGTATTGGCCGATGATCGGCAGGTTCACCACGGTCATGCGCTGGAGCACCGCGATGGCGATGGCGCCCAGTATGGTAAAACCAATCGCCGTGCCAAACCCCCGGGCCAGGCCGGTCAAGAAATTGACCCATAGCAGCCGCCGCACATCGTTTACGTAGCGCATGTACTCGGTGAGCCGCAGCTTTTCCAGTGTAAGGCACAGTTCGCGCACACGGCGCGCCAACCGCGCCTCCTGCTGGTCAGCCCTGTTTTGCCCGTCTTCCATCTCTGCCGCACCCCCACAAATCGTAGGGTTGCCAGCGGAAATCAGCGTGATACTCGCTACTTCTTCTTGAACAGGTCCCCCTCGGCCCGCAGCAGCTGAGACTGATTTTCGATCAGTTGCTGGAAGCGGGTGCGGAAATCCTGTGCGCCGGCCCGCAGGGCCGTCATCTCATCTTTTAAGTACTGGGTTTCGGACTGGGCGTCGGCCCTGATCCGGTCGGCCTGCTCCCTGGCGTCCCGCTCCATCTCTTGGGCGCGCTCCTGGGCGTTGGCCAGGGTCTCGTCGCACACCCGCTGGGTATTGATGATCATGTTGCGGATGTTCTCTTCTTGGGACGCGTAGCTGGGCTCGGCGCGCCCGAGCTGAGCGGACCCGGCAGCTTGAAGCTGGGCAGGAGCGGCAGCCGCTTCCTCCAGGGCTTCGGCCAAGCGGGCGCTCAATTCGTTGATCTTGTGCTCCATCTCTTCAAACTCATCGGCAATCTCGTCTAAAAACTCATCGACTTCATCTTGATCGTAGCCGTGGGCCTTGATTTTGAATTCTTTTTCGCCGATCATCTGGATGGTAACTGCCATCTGAATGCCTCCTCGCTTTGGTGAATACCGGCTTTCACCGGTGGTGTGATAGTACAATGCCGATGCGTCCTTTTTTTGTCACAGCACCAACTTCCGCGATCCGGAACCGCCCCTTACCCCGAACCGACACCAGCGCGCCCTCGCCTAGGCGGGTGTCGGCACGCTCCTGAGGCAGGTGGTCCACCCGCACCTTACCTTGGGCGATCATGCCCGCCGCCTCCCCCCGGGACAGATTCCAGGCGGCGGCAAGCACAGCGTCCAGGCGAAGGGAGGCTACGGTACAGCGCCGGGGCTCCAAGCGCGGCTCCGGAAGGGAAAGCTCGCCCTCCGGCACATCGCAGCGGATCGTAGCGCGCCCGGCCTCTGTCAAGGAGGCCGCCAGGTAACCGGCGATGCCGGGCAGCACGGCGCAGTAGGCCGCTCCCTCGGTCACCAGCAGGTCGCCCAGGTTGTCCCGCGCCACGCCCTGCCCGAGCATCGCCCCCAACAGGTCACGATGCCCCGGCGCGGCGTAACGCCCATCCCATCGGATCCGGAGCCAGCGCAAAGGCCACTCCAACGGTTCCTCCATCCCTTTCACTGCATAAAATGCCACGATGCGGCGCTCCGCATCCCCGTATCCGCCCCACTGGCGAGTTTGCACCCCTTGCCTGTGGGCCACGCCCAACGCCAGCTTCACCTGGGCCGGATCCAGGAACTTCGTAAACACAGGCTGCAACCCCCCCGGCGCGCCCGCGGCCCACTCCTCCAGCCGCGCCTCCAAATAAGTGTCCATGAACCCGCTCACAAGCTCCACAAAATGCGGGTCACCAACTGTATCAGCAACATCACCACCACCGGCGCAAACCCGCCCCACATGGGGTTGTTTGTGGAGCGCATCAGCAACGCGCGGACGGGGCTCAAAATGGGTTCGGCGATGCGGCCCAAAAAGCGCAGCACCGGGCTGTTTCTATCCATAAACCAGGTGAGCACCACATAGAGCAGCAACGCCAATTGCAGCAGGTTCAAGAAACCGACCAAACCCGCGCGCAATTGATCCCACAACATCATCGCCCCATCCGCCTCCTTTTATACGAAATGTTCCATCGTCATAATGTATGATTATCTGCGGTGGGCCGAGAACTCCCCGCGGAACGCCGGGCCCGCCATGGGCGGCTGGCTGTTGACCACATCCACGGTGTTGGGCGCCACCAGGTAGGCGCGGTGCGAAATCTTGGTCATGGTGCCCCGTATGGCAAAGGAAGCGCCGCCCAGTATGTCGATCACCCGCTGGGCCAGCATGTCGTCCGCCGGTTCCATGTTGATGAATACCGATTTATGCTCCAGCAGGGCGTTGATGATCTCCTGGCAGTCGTCCAGCGTGCGCACGCACACGATGATTTCGCTGTGCTTGTTGGAGCGGGGCATACCCATGTCATCCTGGCGGGGCATCTGCACCACGTTGTTGGGGGGATGGTTGCCGCGCTGGTTGCCGCCAAATACGGAAAGAGGCTGGGGCTGTTGGGGCTGCTGCCCGTACTGCCCGGGGCCGGGTTTCCCAAAGCTTTGCTGGGCAGGGCGCTGCATGGATTGTTGCATGGGCTGTTGCATGGATTGCATGGGTTGCTGCATAGGCTGTGGCGGATACTCCTCTTCCGGGTAGTAACCGCGCTGCTGCCCGCCAAACTGTTGCTGGTATTGGGGCTGCTGATATTGTTGCTGGCCCTGGGGCTGGTACTGGGGCTGCATGGGCGGCCGTCCGCCGTAAGCATAGGGGTCTTGCTGGCCATAGCCGGTATCGTATTGCTGCCCGCCATATTGCCCACCATAATAGCCGCCGTCGTCCGCAGGATAGCCATACTGATCGTAGTATGGCTGCTGCGGCTGCAAGACGCCGATAAAACGGCCGAATTGTTTGATGGACTCCTTTAGGGCCATGCTTTCCCCTCCTGCGGGCTATTAGGCGATTCCGAAAATCCCGGTTCCAACCCGGACGATGGTAGCGCCCTCTTGGGCGGCCACGATGCAGTCTGCCGACATGCCCATGGAAAGATGCCGCATTTCTACACCGGCAATGTTTTGCCCCGCGACGGACTCAAAGGTTTCCCGCATGAGCCGGAAGTAGGGGCGCAAGGTTTCCGGCTCTTCATCTTCATTCAGATCCGGCATGATGGCCATCAGGCCCTGGAGCTCCAGGCCGGGATGCCCGCCGTACTGTCGCAGAAAATGCGGCAAATCGCCGATGGGCAGGCCTGCTTTCTGCGCCTCTTTCGCCACGTTTACCTGCACCAGCGCCGCCACGCGCCTGCCTGCGCGCTGCCCATGGCGGCCAAGCTCCTCAGCCAGAGCGGGCCTGTCCAAAGAATGCACAAGGCATACCTGATCTATTATATATTTTATTTTGTTGGTTTGCAACCTTCCAATCCAGTGAAGCTCAAAGCCGGGCAGCAAACCGCCGGATTTATCGCGCCACTCCTGGGCTCTGCTCTCGGCAATTTGGGTGATACCCACGGCGGCAAGCAGGTTTACGCGCTCGGGCGGCTGCTCCTTGGTGACCGCCAGCAGCAGGGGCGGCGCGCCAAAGCGCCGGGAGGCTTGCCCAAGGGCTTCCCGCAACCGGTCCACGCGCTGGGCCAGCTGTTCGCGCTCAAAGTCCATAGGCCGCCTCCTTAATTGAATCTGGTAAGTATCCGTTGCCCTTCGGCCAGAGATCCCGCGTACACGGGACGGATGTAGGCCCTGCGCCGATCCTGGGAAACTACGGTCACCGGCACGAACTGGGGACTGGGAGCGTTAGCCACCACCACGCCCATCACGCCGCCCTGCTCGATCACCGCCTCGATAGGAATGGAGAACCCATCCACAAACTCGCCCACCACCATGCGGGTGGTGCGGATGTTGAGCACCGGGCGCACATCGGAATGGACAGCCATGCGCACCAATACCTCGTTGCCGACCCGCATAGAATTGATCACGGTGGCGTCCACCAGGTACTCCTGAAACCCTTCCAGCTGCATCTTGTATTCTTGGCCTTCGCCGGGGTTCCAGTCCCGGTCGTTCACCAGCAGCAGCACATACCATACGTCGGGCACAATGGCACGGTAGATAGGCTGTTGGCCGCGCACCACGATATCCTGGGGTAAGGGCCGCCCGGCCAGCACGTTGTGCACATCGTTTCGCGTAAGGTTCATAAAGGTTTGGGCGTTTACCGTGTTTTCATACCCGTCGGTGTAGAAGCTCACCAGGCTCTCCTCATCGGCGGTGAGCGTTCTGGTAGAGCTTCCGATTTTGTTAAGCTGCGTTTTTTCGTTGTTGTAGTACGTAATCAGGTTATTATCGTCCGGGAAGTAGGTGCGCAGGTACTCCTGCCTGGAGCGCAGCTCGTCTTTGAGCTGCTTCTCCAAGTTGATCAGGCTGCCCCTGCGGGTACGCTGCACCACGTGGCGAATATTATCGGTAAGCCCTTCGATCTTGCCCTGCATGTCGTCCAGTTGGCTTTCCACACCCCGGCTCCGGCTGAGCCTGTCGCGATGATAAGCCTGCAACTCCATGCGCACCCTGTCCAGGCGCTCCAGCTCCAATATATTGTACCCCGCCGAAAACACCGAGCAGATGGCTTCATCCCGCTTCACCAGCGCGCCCTCTTCGGCGATAAAGTCGATGCTGGTGATGTTCTCGGTATCCTCCAGCCTTTCATCCCGCACGATCACCCCGTGCCCCTGGAGCTGGATGCCCACGTTCTCTTTTTGCAGGATGGCGGTGGCTTGCCGGCCGCCGCCCCCGCCGCCCAACAACAGGTATAGGATGGCCCCGATCATAGCCAGCATCAGCAAAAACCCAAAAAAGCGGGGCTGCACGCGGACACGAGGCTTTGGCTGGGCCATTGGCGGCATGGGTTGGGCCGGGGGCCGGGGCATGCCGGGATGGGGCGGATAGGGCATGCTTGGGTATTGGGCATACGGGTCTTGCCCATACATATTTGGATCGTATGGATTCTGCTGCATGCCCCCGCCCCCCTTCCGCCTGTTTCTATTTATTCTTTGTCAATCACCCATAGATGGTGGATGCGCCCGCCGATGCGCAGTGCATACCGTTCCTGAGCGGCAAGGCCAGGGGTTTGATCCAGGGCCACACTCATGTCCTGGTTGGCCAGCAACGCCGCCCGCCCTTGGGGGGTCAGCATTCGCCCCACCTCCCGCAACGCGGCGCGCATCTCGCTTCCGCCCGCGGGCAGCCTCCCCGCCACGGTAGGGAGCGATCCATCGGCCACCCGGGCGCAGGCCGCTCCGTCCAACGAGTTGTACACCGCCGAACCTTTGGTAGCCCCGGCCAGGGCTGTCATCACAGTGCGCAGATCGGCGCGGATGGCGCCGGTCTTATCTGCCCGCCCCTTGGTAAGCCGCCAGGCGAACACCGTAGCCCGCTCGCCGCAGCGGATGAGCCAGAGCTCCACATCGGGCCGCTCCCGGCGGACTGTCATGCCGGTGTGGTTGTGGATCACCTGCTCCAGCAGCGACAGGTATCGCATGTTGACGGGCGCCAGCTGGTCCCGGTGCATGGTAACGATGCGAAAACGTTTGGCAACTTCTGGCTGATTAACCTGGTCGAAGGGCATGCGGTCTAGCCAATCGCCGGCCACCAGCAGCTTCTTCACCGCCGCGTCTAGATCCGGCAGGCCGCGCATGGTGTGCAACACCAAAAAGACGTTGTGCAAGTACGAAAAGTTGGGTGTCTGATCCCCCCGGAACAGCACCGCGCCCTCCACCGACCACTCGGGAACCACGCCGGGCTCCCGCCGGAGCAGTGTTTCCACCACGCCTTCCAGGCCGGGCACACAGGTAGCGTAAAAGGTTTTTTTCATCGTTATAGTATACCACGTTTCATAAATTCAATCAACCTTAACCCATTCTTAACTCTTTCTTCATAATTTTATCTCAAAAAAGATTTATTGTCAAGAGACGACGGGCGATCAATGATCGCCCCTACATATTTCTTCCAAACAATCCAGCATTTCCTGTTTTGTCTCCATACGATTGACCGCCGCCCGAATCTTCGCTGCGCCGGGCAATCCTTTTGTATACCAGCCCATGTGCTTGCGCATCTCGGGTATCGCCACACGCTCGCCCTTCCATTCCACCATCATTTGCAGGTGGCGGGCCGCCGTGGCCGCGCGCTCTGTCCAACTCACTTGAATTGGAGGCAACCCGCGCAACGCCCGGTTCACCTCGGCAAAAATCCACGGGTTACCCATGGCCCCCCGGCCAATCATCACGCCAGTGGCGTGCGCCACACGCTCCTTTACCGCCTGGGCTGTAGCCAGATCGCCATTGCCCAGCACGGGGATGCGCAGCGCGGCCTTGATTTCCGCGATGGCCTGCCAATCGGCCTCCCCCGCATAAAATTGGTCGCGGGTACGCCCGTGCACCGTGACCGCCGCCGCCCCAGCCTCCTCCATAGCTAAAGCAAAAGTCAAGCCGTTGCGGCTGGCCGCATCCCAGCCCAGGCGCATCTTTACGGTGACCGGCACGGGCGAAACCCTCACCACCGCCTCCACGATGCGTGCCGCCAGCCCAGGCTCCCGCATCAGCGCCGAACCCGCCCCCTCCCGCACGATCTTGGGGGCCGGGCAGCCCATATTCAGGTCGATCAAACAAAAAGATGATCCCTCCAACAAACGCAGCGCAGCCTGGGCCATCACGTCCGGCTCCGACCCAAAAAGCTGCAGCGCCGTGGGGCCGGAGCCGGGCAATGTATATAACAAATCTCGCAGCGCTCTGTTCCCTGGCGGAGCGCAGAGCACCCCCTTGGCGCTGATCATCTCGGTAACCGTAAGGGCCGCCCCTTGCTCGGCGCAAAGCAAACGGAAAGGGGCGTCGGTCACGCCGGCCATCGGCGCGAGCACCGCCCCCTGTGCCAATGCAAAGTTGCCGATCATCACGCTCATGGCCCGCTCAACGCCTCCACCATCTGCATGCCGGATATCTTCCACTGCCCGTTGACCCGGGCCAGCGTCACGTTGTAGCGCGCCCT
>Ga0123353_10000234_pt1 | contig 69936 bp, 102 predicted proteins | sample TergutLab28metaG_3_FD_92763 | JGI IMG/M metagenome (GOLD analysis project Ga0123353, IMG submission 92763) | Labiotermes labralis P3 segment gut microbial communities from Petit-Saut dam, French Guiana - Lab288 P3 | ecosystem: Host-associated > Arthropoda: Insects > Digestive system > Gut ... | reverse complement strand
CTCTAGTATAACGAACCTAAGCAATAAACAACCAGAAATATTACATGGTCAGATGAGTGTTAATGTAACATCTGCAAACACACTAACACCATTTACCATTAATTTTGGTAAAACAATGTCTAAACCGCCAACAGTTCTAGTATCGCCTAATAATGTTAATGTAGACAGATTAATATATGGGTCTTCAACCACAACAACATGTCCATGTAATATTAGAGCTTTAGTGGCTAGTACTTACTGGATTTCATGGGTAGCTATTAATTAATTAATAAATAGCCATCCAGATTACAGCATATGGTTCATTAGTTGCTAAACGTCCTTTAACTCCTAGTTGGAAATTAGAGTTATTAATACCCCATACTGCTGGTGGAAAATCGGAAAGTGTACTTAATTGTGCAAATACTCTTGGAGCTTTGGGTAATGTCTGATTAAAGCTAACTTGGGTTGTTACAAATGCTGAATTGTTAGCTGTGACGGATAAGTTTCCAGTTATTATATTGGGCTTGTTCGTTATACTAGAGCCTAACGAATCTAATTCAGACTGCTGTATTTTCAAGTTAGAACGATATTCCCACAAGTTCATAGCTGTTTTCTTATATAATAAACCAGTACTAGTGTTAATATACAAATCACCAACAAGACCACCACTATTAACAAAATTAGTCATAGTGGTTGGTATTGGTGTTAAATCATTATCAGTTAGTATTTTATTTCCATCGATTCCTGGAGTTCCACTTCCTGTGTCACCCTTATCTCCTTTAAGTCCTTGTATTCCCTGATTTCCCTGTGGTCCTTGTGGTCCCGTTGCACCAGTTGCTCCAGTAGCTCCAGTGTTACCTTGTCCACCTGTTGCACCTGTTGCTCCGCGAATATTTCCAGTAGCCTGACAAGTGAAAGGAGTTATGCTTGTTATTCTACCAACACCTCCTGCAATTAAACTAGCTCCTCCACAAGTAAGAGAAATGCTGGCCGTGTTTAAAATATAATCATTAACTCTTGCACCAGAAGGAGGGCTTGATGTAGCACTTGTTACTGCGAAAAACCTACTACCGTCTGGTCCTTTGATATTTCCAATTAAAATGTCTTCAAAATCAGTCATATAATTCAGCTCCTTGCATAATAAAGATTTCCAGTTTCAGAATCATAATTAAAAGGATTAGTTCCACCCTTAGCTGTTCTTAAATATAAATCGCCTTCATCATTAACCCATAATCCTAAAAAGTTAGAAACATACATACAAATCCCATTAACTCCTGCAGGACCTTGTGGACCTGTATTTCCTTGTGGACCAGTTGCTCCAGTATCGCCTTTATCACCTTTGGATCCAGTTGCACCAGTATTCCCCATTTGTCCTGTTAGGCCTATAGATCCCATGTCGCCCTTGTCACCTGTGGCTCCTGTGGCTCCTGTTAATCCTGTTTGCCCCCTAGGACCTGTGGCTCCAGTGTCTCCTTGAGCTTTCTGACCACTGTTTACTCCATTAATATACCAATAGCCACCTATGAGTTTAATATCTAAGTTTGAAGAACCATCACCACTTGGGTGGTTTCTGTGATGTTCTTCGAAATCTTTTTGTAATTTTCTTAAATCAGCTTCCATAAACAACACCTTATTTAATATATTTTAACAGCTCCACCACTGAAGAGTCGTCTTTTAGACTCTGTTAACTGCCTCATTTTATCAATATTATTCTTAGCTAGAATCAGTGGATTAATATCATCTAATCCAAAAGTAGTAACTACTTTATAGGCTTCCTTAACATCAACACGAATACTAATGCTTTTAATCTCTTTAACATCATTATAAATATGATTATTAAAAACACATTCCACAAACAAACCAAGTCTAAGATTGAGGTATCCTGCGACTGGTAATGCATATGTGAAGTCCAGGGTTGTGCTTTTACTCACATCAATTTTAGCTAAATATTTAGCAAAGAAAGGTCCGCACTCATCAGATAATACTTCTAAGTCCTCATGAACACCATAACGATAAATACTGTTAAGGTCTTGTTCTTTAACATACTCATAATTACCACTAGTGTTTTTATAAACTTTCAAAATACTATTAAACAATTTCTGAACTGGTGTGTAAGTTAAACTTTCAACACCAAGTATATTACCACTTACTCCTTCAGTTAATTGTAGTAATGCGATTTCGTCATTGTTTTTATCAAAATTAATCTTATCCAATCTTCTCTCAGGAGCATAAACCATTTGAGGAGATAGGTTTAGCATTTCACCAATCTCATTCATAAGATCCAAGTAAGTTTTTCCACTACTTGCCAATATTTCAGGCACGACCGCATCATACCCATCTCTTAATCCCCAGTTGTAGAAGTTCATTTTATAAACAGAATCATCAGTAACCCAATCATATAACATCTCACCAACTGGACCAGGTGGTGTTCTTCCAACAAGGCTTAATTTTTTAAGATAAAAATTATCACTACTTGGATACATTACTTTCAAAACATTGTATAAATTTATCTCACCTTTGGATTTTCTATTATTAGCTAGTACAGGTTTTATGGAACCTGCGACCTGGTCTGTTGTGTGTCCTGTGAAATTAACATTAACTTTATGTCTAACTCCATTAGGAGTTAAGCTGAATTCTACTTCAACCCAACACAAGAAAGGTTTACCCACATCATAACCATATTTATAACCCACTGTTTCAGGTTCTGCTGGTTCGGGTTTTGTTTTAGCTACTTTCTTTGTTTTAGCAATTTTTACCTTACTAGTTGCTACTGTGCTTTTCTTTTTAACTTTTGTCAAATCGATTGGAACTATTATTGGTTTTTTAATGTTTATTGTCGGTTTTTTATCCTTTGGCAAGTATTCTAGTTTTTCTTCCTCTGTTACAGGTGGCCCCATTCCATAATTCATGAAAAATATTGGATAATCTTTAATATTGACATTCAGGTTTTGTTTTAAAACGGCTCTTTGTAGATTATTATAAACTGCATCGTTTTGTAGACATAAGTAACTGTTAGCAAAACCCCTAGTCATGTTTTGAGTAATAACTCCTCTTTGCTCACTAGCTAATGCTAGATTCTGCTGATAGCCTTCTTTATACACCACCTCATTTTTCAATGCATCAATATTGATAGGTGTTGCGGGAGTTTCAATATTACCACAAACATATTTAAGAGCTTCATAAGGAGTTTGACAATTATAAGTAGCTAGTTGGCTAGTTATATCATCACCAATATTTAGTTCCTTAATCATGCTTTGTTTATGATAATCTTTCAGCCTGTTTACAGCTGTTATGTCTATTGTTAGTTTATCTTCAGAGAGTATTGCAGAGCTGATATATCCTCCAAAAACCTGGTCTTCTTGTCCAAAAACATTTTTAATGTAGAAGTTGATATGGTCTCTGTATTCAAATATTAATCCTGTGCTGTTTCCTTCTTCTAGGAACCCTCCATTTTCATATATATTATCACTATTAAGCATTGTTAATGTTAATGTTTGCATTTCACCACTGGACTGGATAGCTGTGTCTGCATTGAGAATAACTATCGAGCCATTGTTATTTGCATCACCACTAGTTTTTCTAATCTTTAATAAGTAAACTGTTAAGACTTGAACATTGCCATTGAAAATAAGATTTAAGTTATTGTTTCCTTTGTTAATGTTTATTAATCCTAAATCCCATGTTTTATAATTAACATCCACAGCTCTTGTGCTGATTTTACTTGTCAGCTGATTGTTTATTCGGAGTTCTATTGAACTGTTGGTTGTTGTTGAGTATCCTTTTATATGAACCCTATATGCTCCTGATTCTAAGACATTATAATTATTCCTTATATTAACTGTGTTGTTTTTATTATTGCCAGTTAGGACGTTGGTTTCGTCTTTACTTTTTTCTATTTTCAGATTAGTCCCACTCCAACCAGTATTAGCATTTCTGAAAATAATGTTGTTAGGATCATAAGATTCGACCTCAACACGATAATAATCCTGATTATTGTAAGATAATGATTGGCCTTCATAATCTCGTTTAATATACTCAACAGTCATTGTATTACCCTACAATTATTGTTTGTTGTTCAATATGATTCATCCATTCAAATAAGAGATTCTCAGGAGTATTAAATCCTGTTGCTTTTTTATTATAAGGTATTAAAACAGTTTTCGTTGATTTGGGTATACTATTCATACTAATGTTTGTGAAATCAGCCTTAACAACCATCAAACCAACATCACTACTCTCATTTTCTAACTTCACATAGAAAAACTTATTAAAATCAATATCATCCACACGACTATTGATTTTAACCTTTTTAAACATTCCACCCTGATTTTGTAAATAATAATCAAACAAATAATCAAATAATAAATCATCGTCAGGATGTGCTATTTCAACAAAGAAATGACCTCTTTTCAATGTGAATAAGTTATTATTACTTTCCATAATTGACTTGTCAAAATCAATAGTATGTGCTTTTGTGATGTCCATTTTTTCTAAGCGGAACTTACAAACCAGGTTCCATGTATTATTTGAAAATAAATATAATTTGATATATCTTAATTTTTTACTGAAATCTAATTTAATGAGACAATTATTCATACTGATAGGGTCAATACTAAACTCCGTGTTTAGTAAACTTGTGCCATCAATAGTGGTTACATCAACCCCTCCTTTCCACCTTATAAGAGGATTAGTGCCATATTTAAAAGTATCCTCATCTTGTTCATAATAATATAACAAACCATCGGCACTACGACGAGTAAACAAAACAACCTTATCTTTAACAGGAATACTAGAAACAACAAGGTTATTATAAGACATATTCTTGTCTTGTATTAAGAAAGTTTCATCAATCGTAAATTTATAAGCAGTTGTGGTTTTAGCATTACCATTAACGATTGTTTGTAATTCAATAACATAATCATTAGAATAAATTATCTCTTCTGTGTAGAACTCACTATCAGTCCAACCTTCCTCAAAAATACTAATAACACCATTCCTGATGTTAATATTAGTAGTACTTCCATAAGTCAAAATATCCCCATTAACCTGGTATAAATCATCAGACTGTTGTGTTGGTTGTGTTGTTGTTAGTTTTAAATAAATAGTTTCCTCAGTAACATTAGTACCACAAGTAGTTGTTACTTTACAAGCCCCAGTTTGCTCATTAAAACTATGAAGACTGTATCTATAAATTTCAAAATCAAAACGATCCTTTATGATTATGTTCCTTTCAATCAAATCAGGATTCAGACCAATAGTACTAGCCCATTCCATCGTCAGATTATAAGGCTGACCTATACTGTTTTTTCCTCTAAAATGGATGTCTTGGTCTTGGTTTAAAATTAAGTTATTATTAGTTAAACTAGTGTAATCCCCACCAACATTAAAATAATTCTTCAAATCATCAGAAGGTTTTAAAACAGTGTCTGGAAAAGAACCAGTCAAATAATTAATATTTCCACGACCCAGGTTAGCTATGAATACTGGAACTTCTAATTCTTTTGTCAAATAATGCAAAGTAATATCATACTCATTTTCTATATTATTCAAACTTGTTGGTTTGAACTTCTCAAAAACAGCCCAACCTTTATGAATAAAAGGATCTAGTTGACTAGTCATAACTCGACCATGTGATAAATCAACTGGGAAAGCCATGTCTGCAGCACACATACCTTCAATAGTATTAGCTATTTTTTTAGAACCAATTATCACGAGCCCTAAATCTCTTTGAAAATCACCAGTCTTACCCATAGCAGTACGATTTTGATATGTTCTACTAACAACAGGGTTTTCAAAACTATAATCCAAACCAGCAACTAATGGCATGTGTTCTGTTGGAATAACACCAATATAATTATTAGGAGTTTGACCCCACCATTCAGATTTATTAATAGTTGATACTTTTTCGCCAGTGTAATTAAAAACTGTACTACTATCATCAAAAAGTATCCATTTTGAACTTTGTCTGGTTTGGAATTTCTTACCTTTATAACCTATTATCCCATCCCAAACAATTTCAGGTAATTTAATACTAGTGTTTGTTTTTGTGTCTTCTTGTGATATTGTGAGATAGTTTCCCTCCTGATTATTAATATTGCCTGCGCTTGTGAGGGTTAATAATATTTTGAGTTGGTTAGAATATTCAGTATTAATACTATTCCAATAACCTTGAACAAAAGTGGTTTTGAGTTTAAATTTAAACTCTTTATTAACACTATCATGAGTGATATATTCAAAAATACTAGTGTCCATCTGATTAAAATTAACATGAGCAATCTTAAAAGAATCAGGTAAACTATATTTGAAAACCACTTCTTCATTAGTATAAATACTATAATCAGCTGTTAAATTAATATTAAAATTCTCACCCATATCCGTGGTGGGTGGAAGAGTTGAACTGTTTGAAAACTGACTTATAATCCCTTCAACATAAGTTACATTAATTTGGCATGTATAAACACGTGCATCAATCATCATATACAAGACAGGAACACCAATAACACCGTCAAAAAAAGAATTTAATTGAGTAAGTTTTGTCGTAACAGTTGTTGTTTGAAGAGGCTCGGTATTATGAAGGCCAGTCGTGACTACATCTACTTCGGCTTTTCCTAGGGATTTTACAATGTAATAAAAAGAAAGCCCTCCGCTTTGTGAAGGAGGGCGTGGTATTGCTTGAAATTTTGTTCGTATGTTCATTACTGATTTTGAAAAAATATTTCCTTGAACCAAATTGTATTTTAAGTAAAGCTGTGTTGGACCAGGTCCTGAAAAATCATGATATGTGTTTTCATTAGAATCTAATAAATTATTGAAACCACCCATAACCTCATTTAATCGATTTACAATACTTATTGGATTCATATACCCTGTTGATTTTACAACCATTGATTAAACACCTCACATTAAAAAAATAAATAAAATAAAATAATTAATTAAGCAGTACACACCATATCACCAATAACCCACAAAGGAGCCTGTGGAGACAAACTAAACTCATCAATCAAACTAATCTGATTCATAGTCAAACAACAAGCCAAAATATCATTAGTATCCTTCTTAACAATCAACATACCAACAACCGGAATACTAACATTATTATCAATATAAACAGTAAACACATTACCCTCAATCTGATACCCACTAGCCAAATTAGTTAAACTCAACTGAATAAGAGGTCTTTCATAATTATTAGCCTCCTTAGATAGAATATTACTATCCACCTTATCCAGGTTATCCTTATTCAAACCAGCAATATTGGATAAAATCATTACTTCATACTCATCAGTACCCAAAGTATCTAAATCAAATACTTTGTTCAATTTCTTTAAATTGTGTTTAGGAACTTCAAAATTAACATTAAACTGTACCATAACTAATTACCTCCCAGTTATAGGATTAGGGTTTCCGAAAATTTTCATAATCTCATCTTTTAAATTTTTATCTCTCTTATCAAGTTTTCTTTCAAGATCCTCAGGATCCTTAACATCACCGAAATGATACTCATTCTTAATTTCAACATAAGTATCACCACCACCAGAACCATCATCATCTGATGAATCATTAGGGTTTTTAATATTCACACTACTAGAATCTGAATTATTATTGATTTTTTTATTAAGCTCAATGCTAGCTTCTAGTTCAGGGTTACCGAACCCCTCCACAATAGCCTTAGCAGCATTGAAACTCGCCTTAGCTAAATCACTAGTTCTGTCAACTATAATTTCTTCCATTGATAATAATTCATCTCGAATAGCCCTATACATTGCTCCTGGTGATTTCTTCTTTAAGCCCTCTAAGAGACCTTTTACAATATTCTTACCAATATTCACAGCATAATTATAAAGACTACTTCCAGCACTCAGCATTCTTTGTATAATTGATGATACTTCTGAAGCAACAGCTCCAGGCATTCCAGTTATATTACTAATAAAACCTTGAACAGCACTTCTAGCTCCAGACGCCATAGTCGAAGCAGCACTACTTACAAAACTTCTAGCCCTACTAAGTGTTTGTAGGAAAGTAGACCATGCTCTAGATGGCAAACTTTTAATATTATTAATTAAATTATCAACAAAGCTCTTACCTGCTTTAATACCATTGTCAACGAATTGTTTTGCGAAAGATTTTACTCTTCCCAAAGCATTGTTTAAAAGATTCCATATCATTTCAGGCAATTGTTGAATATTTGAAATTAGGTTTTGAACAAATTCTGCCCCAGATTCAAAAGCTGTTGTAACAATACTTGTTCCAAATTCAATGACTGATTCTATAATCTGTGATAATGTGTCCCAAACAAGAGCAGCTAATCCACCAAATGCACTAGCAAAAGCTCCAGGTATTTGTTTAACAGCAGGTATTATTCCAGGACTACAACCAACTATAATACAAACAACTTGTTTCAATGCATCATAAACAGGCGTAACATAAGGTGCTATTGCAGACCAAGCTTGTTCAAATGCTGCTTTTGTATTATCCACAGCCCCTATAATCCATTCAATACTTTCCTTAGTCTTTTTGAAAACATCAATGACAAGACGAACCGCAGGAAGAACTATATCTTTAAGAACCCATGCGAAAATACTTATAACTTCTTTAGCTACACTAATGTAAGGATTCATTTCCTTAACAGCATCTTTAACAGTATCGATACCATCACTAGCTCCAGTGGTTGCAGCTTCAGCTTCAGGAGGGAAAAGACTATCCCATAATTCACCTAAAGCATCCATTATTTCACCAGCAGCTCCTTGCAATTCTGCAAAAGCCTGAGCCAATGAATTTAATACTGCCTGACCCTCAGCACTACTTGCAAATTCTTCCCATGCTTGAGTTAAAGCATCCCACATTTGCCTAAGATCATCTAATTTAAACAAAAGAATAGTTATAGGGTTCATCCAAGCCAACATCTGACCAAGTGGATTATTACTAAAGAAATCATTAATAGTTTCCCATACTAATATGGCGGCTCCTTTTAAATCATCAAAATGGAACATCAAAATAGTTATAGGATTCAACCATGAAAGCATCTGACCTAATGGATTATTACTAAAGAAATCGTTGATAGTATTCCACACATTAGTTGCTTCATCACCCAAACGACCAAACATATCAATTAGAACTCTTACTATATCAAAATCCCCAGATTGAGGAGGGAATATAGTATTCCAAAAGTCCCTTAATGGTTTTAGAATAGGTTCAATAGCTCCCATGATTGCTGTTTTAAAGCCTTCCCATGTACTTTTTAGAGTGTTAATAAAACCAATAACTGCAGGATTGTTAACAAAGGCAGACCATAATCTTTTTATACCTGCAGCAAAGGAATCAATCATACTAGCCCAATCAGTCCACCAACCCATATATTTACCTAACTGTTGAATAGCGACGACCACAGCAATTATAGCTATAGCAACCCATGTCCATGGGTTAGCTAATAATGCAGCAGTCATAGCCCATAGTGCAGCTGTCAAACCACCTGTTGCAGCAGTCGCAACAGTTTCAGCACTAGCACCCGCCAACACAGCAATACTTAAAGCAACAGTAGCTATAGTATTAGCTACTTTAGAAGCAGTCTGAGCAGTATAAGTAGGAATAGTCCTCAACTTCGCCATGAACCCTTTATTAGTAGCTGCGGTTTCAATGTTAATAGCTCCCGCATGAGCCATAGCTTCGATAACAGCACCCTTAGTTACTAGTTTTTGATGAACTATAGCTCCACTGAATAAACGAGTTTTTAATGCCGCTAAATCTTGAACACCCGCAAGTTTGAACAAACTACCTACAGTATCCATTATTCCAACCATTTTCATGGCTGATTTTAAAGTACTGAAAGCTAAGACTCCAAAACCTACAGCTCCAGCAACACCCATAATGGCACTGACTAGGAATTTTAAAAGAGGATTCATATCACTAATGGATTTATTGACAATGTCTAAAACAGTATTAAACAATTCCATAAAAAACATGACTGATGGCATTACAAGAGTACCTAATCTACGGGCTAAGCCACCAACCCCCATATCTGTTTTATTGACTTTAGTGCTGAAACTATCAGCTGCTGCCTCAGCACCCGCAACCACGCCTGGCATTTTGCCAAAGATTTCGTTCAAATAATCTATTCTTTCACCAGGGTTCATATTTTTTAATTTGTTACTTAGCTCATCGACCCCCATGCCTGCTGTTTCTGCAAAATCTTCAACAGTTACTCCTAATTGTTTAAATACTCTAGCTTCTAGGTTTCCACTTCTAGCTAATTTTTTGAAAGCTTCTGAAGTGGATTCGAAAGAATTTCCTGCATTGAATGCCATTGCCCTTATATTTTTGGTTAAATCGGTGATTGTGTTCATGTTTTTATTTCCCATGAGAGTTATGCTGTTTGCGAATTGTCGTGCTGATCCTCCAGTAATTCCATATTGTTTTCCCATGTCTCCAACATTGCTGGCAAGTTCTATGCCTGTGTTAGTTGCCCCTCGCATATTAATATTTAAAGCTGAAATCTGGTCGTCGTAGTTTCCTGCACTTGTAGCCCATGACATGAATGTAGCAGGTATTCCAACTGCAGCTACTCCAGTCAATGCTGTTCCAAGTGCACTAGCTCCTCCTTCAGTGTTTTGTAAACTGTCATTGAATTCGTTGTTAGATTGGGTAGCTTCATTTATTGTTGTTGATAAATCTGTGTAATTATTAGTTATTTCAATAATTGTCGATCCATCTAAATTATTAATAGAAGAATCTAAATTGTCAGTTTCGCCAGTAGCATCAGTCAGTGGATCTATAAGTTCACCTGCACTCGACACAACATCATCAATTGGCGACGTATCCATAGCATCAACACTATCAGTTAAGTTATCAACTTCATCAGTAGCTTCACTTAATGGATCTATAATTTGACTAATTCCATCAGCCAATTCATCGAACTTATTTATAAGATTGTCTATCATTGCATCCATTCCATCAGACCATGATTCTGCAATATCTGCAGCGGAACTTAATCCATCTATGAAGTTGTCATTATCAATATTGAGATACATGTCGACTGCGGCGCCTTCTGACATAAACTTTAATCTCCTGTATTTTTTTAGTAAAATTAATAAATATGAAAATATAAATAAAAAATAAATATAAAAAAAATTATAAAAAGGTGAAAATATTATAGATAAAGAATTTTTCAAAACAAAAAAAGGAATGGTAGTTGGAGCTGTTGGAGTTTGTTGCTTAGGGATAATTATATTAATGATTATTGGAGCAATGATTCCAAGTCCAGAACTAACTCCAATTAGTGTTGATGGTGGATCTGATATTAAACTTACTGAGAACCAAACTAACTATACTATAACTGGTTCAACAGAAGCTAGTACTGTTAATTTTACTTCAAAAGAACTTAATTTAGATAAAAAAGTAGTTGATGTTGTTAATGGTAAGTTTGAGTATAATTTAACAATTCCTGCAGATGTTAAAAATGCTAAGGTTATAATATCTGCTCCAGCTGTAGGTAATAAAAGTGCTAGCCAATTAGAATTAAAATTTACAAGAGAAGAAATTAAAAAAGATACCAACACCAATACTAAGAGTGATAATGATATGGTATTTCGAGATGGTTCATTTAAAATACCTAATGGCTTTTCCAAAAGATCTGATGTAGCAGATGACTTCTATAAAGACTTAGGCATGGCAGTTATCACTGATGGAACAGTTAAATTATTCGTGATGAGGGATGGAAAAACAAAGCCCGACCTTTCAGACGAGAGTGATTTTATTATTACAAATTCAACAACTGATGCAGAAGTGCAAAGAGCGATAAATGAAGATAGATTTATCACGATGGCTCCTACAATAATCAATGAAACTGCTGAATTTAATTTTTGGATTGACCCAAATAATCCTAAAATATTTTCAATTTGCCTAAGCTTCAAAAGTGGTGATAAGTGGTTTACTGTTACTGCAGAGTATCCTTTGTCTATGAGAGGAGATACTCTTTATCAGGAGAGAATTATTGAAGCTATGTATGGTATAATGAATAGTTTTGAACCAAAATAAAAAAAATCTTTTATTTCTTTTTTCAGTTGACTATTATTTGTAGTCAACTCACTTTCTTTTTTTAAGCATTCATTTCAAATATTAATATAATGCCTTCAGCAAATAAACTAGCTATTTCATCAACTGATTTTTCAACACCTTCTTCTAAGTACATAGCTTGACCTCTTATTGGATGATTAAAATCTTCCCTACGATGTTGTATATCTGCATAATCATAACCTTGTTCAGAAAAAGCACTCATATGAAACCTTGCAACAGTACCTTCAGCTGTGACTTCTAAACTTGTTTCCAACTCACCATATTCTAATGGTGTTAATGGTATAACATTCATTAAAGCCACTGGGAACATTGCTGTTTCTATGAACTCTGGAATGAAAACAATAGTGTCTTCTCTGCAATCTTGTAAATAAGGAGTTATTCTGTTAACTACATTACTCATAATTAACCTCCTTCCTTAGTTCATTATAATTATCTATTTCAGCAACATCATCTTCAATACCAGCATAAGGATCATAAGAATCAGCACCACTTGATTTATTTTTATTGCGAATCTTATCAGTTTCTTCTTTTTCTTTTTTAATAGCATCTATTGCTGAGTTGAAAAAGAGGAACACATCATTAACCCTTTCTTCTCTTATTGTTTCTAGGGTCCATCCTGTGTGGAATCTTGAAGCTATTACTGCGAAAATATAAGTGAGGCTTGGTATTTCATATTTTTTCAACCAATCCCACTCAGTATCCTTATCACTTTCATCATCGAAAGTAATCATTATCTAAGCTTTTAGCTGTAACATTCCTAATATAATCAGCTGCAAACTGATTCATTTTAACTTCATCAGTCCTAGCTTTCCAAAGTTTGATGAAATGAGGTAAACCCATAATCAAATCAGAATCCAGAATAGTTAACTTATTAGTTAATTCTTCAGTATCCACGTTTTCTAATAATTTACTAGCTACTTGGATTGTTGTTTTCTGCATTTCTTTATCAATTTCATCTTTTTGTTTTTCAAACTCTTCAATTTGAGTTTCAACTTCTTCCACTTTACTGATACTAGTTAATGTTTTAATTTTATTATTAAGTGCAGTTATTCTGTTTTGCACTTTCTTGGATTCACGACGAACTTTCAAAAGATCCTTATTAAAATCTTCCAGTTCTTTCATCCTAGCATTTCTCATTTTTTGATATTTTTCTGCTATGAGTATTGTGTCTCCAACTATAAATTGTTCCAATTATACTCCTCCTTAATTTTTATGGTAATGTGTAAGTTTGATTACTTATTAGTAATTCTGCTAATTCACTAGCTATTCTAATATCAACTATCTGACCTGTTGCTAACTCCATGATTGTGTTAGCATCCACTTCAATATTAACACCCTCAGTACCAGAAGTACCTCTCTTAGGTGGTTTTAATGATATAGTTGGTATTTCTATTCTACAACTGGTTCTTGAACCATTTACAAGATAACCACTGATGAAAATAACTACTTTTTGTTCGTAAGGTTTTTCATTAACATATGTTCCACCAGCTACTCCTGTTGCGTGTTTTTCTTCAAGGCGCATATTGTTTTTGTTAAGGTCCATAACATATTTTACAGATGATCCTAATTCACCACGTGCTAGGTTGTTTTTACCGAACTGGTCTGCATAACAACTTTTACTCGCAGCATTCCAATTGAAATCAGCATCTAATGATTGTATACAATCAGTCATAACAAGTTCAGTATCATCAGCACCCACATCACCAATACCAATCTTAACATTAGCTTTACTCACAATAAAACTGACTGGTCTGTAAACTCGTGTAGGGTCTGTTGGAACAATATTATACAATGGGTAATCATTCAAACAACCAATTTCAATATTAATATTACCATCATTAGCTAAAGTTAATTTCAGTTGATTGATAATGGCATTGTCAAAAATGGTTGGTTTAAGAGTACCTAAATCATCCTCATCAGACATATTAAGACCTTGTATAAATGTGAAGAATGGTAGGTCTTGACCATTACCAAAATTATAAATATATAATCCTGCCTCATCATTTTCACCAGGAACACCTACACGGTTTCCTCCGAACATTCCAAAAAGGAAATGTTCTAAACCTTCACCCCATCTAAGATTATCTTTAAGAGTTATGGTTCCATCGGCTTTAACCCTTATTTCACCTAACTTAGTACTGGCTCCACCAACATATCCTGTATCATCTTTTGTTTCAATATTATTCTCTTTATCAAATTCTGATTTTAGATATAGGGTTGCCTGAACTGGGTTTTGATTTTTACCTTCTTTAATTCCAGCTCCACTCCAGTTAAAACTTCCACCAGGCATACTTAATCACCATCCTGAGCTGTAGTGTTAGGAACACTTATTTGTTTTTTCACACTAGTTTCTTCATACAAACCAGTTAATTGTAATTTTTCAATTATGTTTTTATCCTTAACAGTGAGAACATCATCTTTTTGTAAAACAGCATCATACTTCATAGGTTTGCCATTTAATTTGATGTCTGCACCTTGTTTAATTTCAACAGATAAAGCATGATCCACACCCTCAACCTGTCCAATGTATTTAAATTGCATATTCATACCTCATTAAGTCCAAATTTTATATTATATCTTATTATCACTGAATTAGAGATAATTTCTGATTTATCATCAACTAACCTATCATGCAAACGACCAATAGTCATGGATAAATATTCTAAACTAATGCCTACGTAATCAAACAATAAACCATCCCTGATGTCATTAAAAAGTATTTGACTAACTTTCAAACCAACCATGTTCAAGTGATCCTCATCAACAGTTTCAAGTGGTGGGACATGATATCCTATAACTAGTTTTTGAGTGCACTTATCATCAGAACAATAATTAGCTATTTTCAAATTAGGTGTCTCTTCAATATTCATAGTCATAGCTTCTTTATGAACATTGAAAACATTGCTTCTAAGCTTATGAATGTCATCTGTGAAATGAGTATTTTTAAATAATTCATCATTTTTCAGACTTTTCATAATAGGATCCTTGATTTGTTCTTTGATAAAATTACTCATACTCAGACACTTCCTAAGAGATTAATGTTTATTTTTGATTTACCTTCTTCAGATTTTGTTTCGGTTTTATCATAATCTGGGTTGAATTTTCTTATGATATTTTCAACTTGAATCATCAGCTGATCGTAATAGTTTTTCTTACCCATCTCACCAGAAATACTTCTAGTGTGGGTTTGGTTTTCAATAAGCCAAAGGTTTATAGCTGTTAGTTTTATGATTGCATCTTGAACAGAATCAGCTTCAATATCAGGTGATGTTATCCATTCACCAATATAATTAGTAGCTTCAATGTGAGCTTCTTCAAACATTTCTAAAGTAGTATCGTACTTTTTTGTTAGAATTGTAATGTTATGAATATTAAAAGAAACATGATTATCGAAATCTAGTATGATACTTTGAACATTAGCTAAATCATTTAAATATTTACTGTCATCAGTTCTGTCAAATGTGAATATTAACTCATAAACTTTTTCATTGTCAAGTTCTTTAGGATTAGTTAAGAGTGTAGGTATTGTTTTTAGTTCTCCTGATTTACTAATACTTAGAAAACATTCCAGGTTGTTTAAATCAATTGGTGTTACACTTTCTAATATTATTCTTAATTCATCGAATTTATTGAATAATATTTTGTTGAATTTGAAAACAATATTATCTGCATCTGTTATTTTAAAAGAATTATCATAGATGATTCCTTCTTCAATGAGTTCTATGTTTCCTTCTTCTGTGTTGGTGATGATTGTTTCTTTATCGTCGAAGTCGTTTATGATTAGTCTGTCTAGGTTTTTTTGTTGTAGATAATGTAAAATTTGAGTGTTTTGATTTAGTTTTAAAACCATTTTGACACTCCAATATTAATTGTTGTTTTATAAAAAATAATAAAAAGTATTACTTCCTTTATATACCTCAAACAAAAACACCGTTGTTTTTGTTGAAGTCGTCTTGAAAAAGTATTACTTTTCATAGAAATAAAATAAAAAAAATTATTATAAAAGAAAATAAATTATAATAAAAAATTCTAAGCTTTTAGTTTCCCTTTCAATAGACCATCAGTATTATTAGCTAAGAAGAAATACTGGATACTCATGAACCAATCAATCTTAGCAGGGTCTTGTTTCATGCGAGTATCATCCTCTTTAACATTAAACATAGGTCCCCAATCACCCTCGCCCTCTTCAACAGGAGCCTGAGTAGTGCCTAACCTTGGACTGTACATAACATCGATTCCAGGGTCGTTAATTTCAATAGCTCTAACATCTAAAGCATTAAATTCTTTAGTATTTTTGCTGAAAACACCATCTTGGAATTCAATAGCAGGAACTTTGAAATAGGTTTTAATATCCTGAGCAGGTTTAATACTCTCACCTTGTGATTTCAAATACTTCCTAGCTTGTTTATAACCAGTCTTGCCAACAGTGAAAAAATCAATGTCTGAATTAGTTGGCGTTTCTTGAGCTTCAATCATCCAATCAAAAATATCCTCAGAACCAGTTTGATTATAAGTATGCTTAGCTCTCTTATCATAAAACTTGATAAATTCTGCATTCAAAGTATTAGTAATTAACTTACTCGCTTCATTTATAACATTCATAGATTGAATAGGTTGTTTACTCATCTGATCCAAAGTTAATGTTAATTTACCACCAATAAGACCAAATGCTTCTGTTTTGGTTGTGTAATCCCCTACAGTAATTGGTAAGAACTCTGCACCTTCAGCTATTTTCTTAACTTTTCCAAGCTTACCTTTCTTTTCAGCTTCTTCCCATTCCATCTCAGGTTCAAACCAACTGTAGTAATCGGTTTGCTCTTCTAAAGGAACTTTATTGAAAAACCTAGGAAATCCTAATTGGTCTTTCCCTGCATCTGTAGCCATTTGAGCTACTATTTCTTTATTAAATAATGTATCATATTCTGGCATTATACTCATCTCCTTAACTTACTTTTTGCACTTCGCCTGCAAGAGCTAAAAATACTTCTATTTCTTCTTTATCATCACTAGCAAGAGCACCTTCTAAACTGTACATGTTATTTCCTGTACCCTTGTCCACACCACTAACAGTTACTTTAAGTTCGTCAGCTGGTTTGATAACGGCGTTAGTTGGTTTAAGTGGTGGTCTGTATAACCTACCATACAGTTCAACTACGCATTCGACTTCGTCTTCATATATTTTAGGTTTTGGTATCTTACTAACAACCCCAACAATAACATCCTCAGCAGATGCTTTTTTAACATATCCATCACCGATATCTGACAATGTTACAATATCTCCTTTCACTATTGGTTTTGCATAAACAGCTGTGTCTTCATAACCATGCGGTGTTTCTCTTTTTTCTATAGTCTTTTCCCCTCTATCCATGAAAAATGACCATAGCACTTTTTTATCTTCATTTATTATAGGCATTTTTAATTCCTCCAAATAATATTATTCAATCCTTTTTTTATCCAATGACGAACTTTCGTCTTTTAACTGGCATTATTTTCCCAACGACGTTATTATAGCCTTCACGAGTACTGATGTCATCTTCAGGCTTTTTTTCTTTGTCTTTGGTTCCATCTTTATTATATCCATTTCTCTGGTTAGCTCCAGCACCCTTAAATGGTCTATCATTAGGGTATTTTTCAGCCAGGTCCTTATCCCAGTCATGGTTAGCTTTTTCAATAATTTCCAAATCCTCTAAAGGTAGTTTATTCAACACTTTAGCAAGGTCTTCATTATCAACAGCTAATTCTTTAGATTTAGTTTCAATCTTAGCACTTATCTTAGCTTTTTTCTTGGCTTCCATAACTTTTAACTGCTCTAAAGTCATTGTTTTATAAGCAGCTTCAAGTTCTTCATCACCATCAGCTAGTGCTATTGCTTTTTCTTCAAGAGTAGTAGCTTCCTTTTCAACATACCCATTGTGTTTGGATTTAAGATCATCGTACTTCGTTTTCAAATCATCGTACTCTTCATCTTTAGTTGTTTTTAAATTATTGTACTCTTCTTCTTTTTTTTTGAATTTATCTTTAGCAGCTCTTTCTGCTTTTTTAGCATTGTCAACTTCTAGTTGCAAGGCTCCCATTTTTTCATAAGTGTCTTTATCAGCCAAATCATCACCTTCTTTCTTATCATTTACAACGCTTGAACTGTTGTATAGAAAGGTCTCATGTTGTCGTGGATTATCTACTATGTCAATGCTTTTTATTTTCGCACTAACAGGTTCGATGTAGTCATCATATTCTTTAACCAGAGGGTCTTTGAATATTGGACTGAATCCACGATTCTTTACATCAATATCATCTTTTGTAGAAGCCCATAAGGCACCATCTTGATAGAATAGTCCCGTGACTTCTGTTACTATTTCACCGCTGTGCTCGTCGCGCATGGTGATTTTTTTTTGATTAGTCAAGCCTGTGTAGAATTCTGGAGTGTATCGCACTGGTTTATCAAGGTGTGCATACTCTAGTTCGCCTACGGCTTGTATAAGAAATAGTTTACTCACATTATCACATTCCTCCAAGAAAAATAAAATATAAAAATAAGTGTATTGTTATGTGTCAAGCTATTCACCAAGCTAAAAAAATATTAAAAAAATAATGAAAGTGTCACAAATTGTGACAGTTTGAAAAAAATAAAATTAATTATAAAATTCCATAAAAAGTTAAATCAAAAGCATCTGGTGTTAATTGAGGGTTATCTTCATGTAATTTAGTTTCGCACCGGCAATTTCCATTCCAACTGACTTTACCATTAGATTTGATTAGTAAAGTGTTGTATGGTGGAACTTCTAGACAAACAACATCATCAGTGTAAGGCATCTTCTCAACAGTACAATTTCTTATAGAAGCATAATTTGACCTGTTAATACTGATTAGTATTAAATCATGATTGATTGTATAAGTTCCATTTTTAAATGTCACTTCATTACCTCTTGTTTTTTGAATATAGAAACTTGGGCAATAACCAGCTAACAAAATAACATAACTTAACCCATCAGCTAACTTTTTACTAGTTGTACATACATTTCTATAAGAACTATTTTGCACTAAATCATTACTACATTCTTTATAATGCCCATCACACAAAACATAATTATCTAAAAATAGATTAAGATGTTCCTTTGATAAATCAAATATTTCTGAGGGAATATATTTATCATTGGACTTTCCAAGAGGTTTAAAATACTTATTAAGTTCTTTAGAATTAATATATAATTTTTCTTTTCCAAACCAAACTGTAATATTATATTTTTCACTAAATCTTTCAAGGAAAGGAACCATTATTTTTCTTTTTTTAGTTGATTTTTCATGACAACTAATAGCTATTCCTTCGTCTCTTTGACAATTACCATCTGAAAGATACCAAGCAAGTAAAGTGACATAATCTTCAACATCTATCTTGAAACCATGAATGTTAAAATTAGCTCTTGAAATATTATGATTATCACAAGTCCTGAGAATATAACTTTCACTGTTTAATTCATGAGGTTTAGCGAACTTAGGAATTTTAACCTTTTTGCCTTTTCTTTCAACCCTTTGATGAATAAAAATATCATGGTCATAAGTAACCTTACAATCAAACCATTTGTTATAAATGTGATAGAGATAATCTTTAGTATTCTCATAAACAAATTTCTCAGTAAAAGGCACAAATTCGGTTAAATTAGTATCAGGATTCAAAGTTAAAATCAAATCATCACTACTAACATCAATAATCTTCTGCCAACCATGATTAGTAAAAACCTCAGTTTCCTTTTCAAAACAATGAGGATGTAATGGAGGTTCTGGACATTTAGACATTGGTATAGGGCTATCTATCTGTAAATCCCAACAATTAGGACAAACAGCATCATCATTCATAGTAATCCAATCAACTAAAGGATCACCATATAAATAAATCATACTAGTTAATCTAGCTACACCTCGGGCATCACGAACACCAGTAGAACCCATATTAGTTAAACGAGTAGTAGCTGTTCTGACATTAGAATCAATACTGAAAATATCCTCAGTGTTACGATATTTAGCTCTTGAAGCCTTACCTTTAATACTCCAAACCATACCCATTATAATTGATAAAGTCGTGTTCCTTTGTTCTTCTTTCAAATCATCTATTTCATCACTTGTGATTTTTGTTTTTGGAATATTGCTTAAGAGTATTCCTGCAGCTATTAATAATTCGTCTCTTGTTTCATCAAACTCATCATCTAATGTTTCGGTTTTGTTATTAATCTTATCGACTAAAATATAACCATCTGCTTCAATAGTCTTTAAAATATCATCAACAGATTTATGTTTATATTTGTCATAAAATCCTTCAAGAAGTAATAATAATGCTAGAACATAATCTTGTTCCCAGTCTTCGCCTTCGTCGTATTCAAAGGTTGGAGGATTGTCAGATGGAGCTATATCATATTCGGTCATTCTTCCCCTCCTTCATCACCAGTATTATTATCATTATTATTAGATTCTTGTTGTTGTGCTGCCTTATCTAAATCAGGATTATCAGCACTTAAATCATCAGCATTAGGTTCCAATGGTTTAACTTCATCTAAATCCTTATTATCATGAACAAAACCAATCTCAATACCACCAACACACTCAGACCATGCAGAAGTTAAACTTATCTCAGTGTCAAACAATTTCTCTTCAAAATAATCCTTAACACTATCTCTAAGATCAGCTAAAAACACACCATAACCAGTTTCAAAATCAGTAGCTACTTCACTACTAGCATAACTAGATTCCTTAGTATTAAACATACTACGAGGTGTTTGTAAAGTAATATAAATTTCCATCAAAACAGTTCTACGATAATCAGGAATATTAGGCAATTGGTTATTACCCATCTGCTCAACACTAACCCCATCTGGAACTGCCACAGCTGTTTTACGAATTCTTCCTTTCAAAACATCAAGGATATTCTGAACAAAACCAGTGTTAATATCACCAACTTCATGCCTTTCATCACCAACTTTCACAATAGCTAATGCTCCTGTTTTTTGAGAAACACTAATCATATAACCTTCATAATCCCATTTTCTTTTAATCTGGTCAGGTATAGCTTCCATCATTCCTTCACCTTCACCATCTTCTTTGATAATGGCAAAGTGAATAATTTCTTCCTCTAAGAATGATGTTGTTTCGGGATCATCACCTTCATCCTCAGCTAATTCAACAAGCTCATCCCACTCCATATTTTCCCATTTACTGAAATCAGGTATGGTTGGATGTTTTTGAACATAACCTAATATTTTCCCATTTTCAACATCAGGAACTAGCATGAAATCATAGTTCTCACCATCATAAGTTAGTGGATTTAAATGTGCTTGGTTTTCAATGATAGGGATTTGTATAAAGCATTGTCTATCTCTTTGAGCTTTGATTAGAGTTTGTTTTATTACTTCTTTCAGGTTCCAATCATTCTTTCTACTCCTTTCCATGATGTGAGCATAAGCTTCTTCAATGTTAGGTTTATCTTCATAACCTTCTTTGATTTTTATATGGAACCCATTGATTGCTGTTATTGCATTGTTAAAGAGTAATCCTCGTACAGTTGCATCGTTGTTATATATGAATCTGAAATTCGCAACACTTTTTTCAACTTCATTTGGATAATCTTCAGCCAACACTACAGTTCCTAGTTCATCTTTTTTAGTTACTGGTGTTAGCTTATCCATACTGTTTTTAAGTGTGGTTGCTAATCTTTTCGCAATAGGCATTTGTGGATCCCTCTTTTAAAATTCATTTAATTTGTTAAATGCATCATAATCGATGTGTTCTTTAATAACTATGTCTTTATCTGTAAGGTCGAATAATGTCATGTAAGCACCACTTGTGGCATCTACTGGGTCGTCGTGAATTCCTTTAGTTGGAAAACTACAAACAAGGTTTAAAAAGAAAGTATTCCATATAGGGTTCTCTTTCATTTCCATGTTCCCTGATTTAATAAAACTAACCATTGATTTTGCTCTGTCTATTTTGTCTTTTCTTGAGCTTCTACCTTCAAAATCATACCCTGGCAACATTCTAGCTAATGTGTTATGAACATACATTTTAGCCTGAGACCCTCCTTCTTGTTCAACGCGAAGAATAACTTCTCGTGTATCTTCCTCAGCTTGTTCTAGTATTAGCCGTTCAGTTTCAGCAGGGTCTTCGCGGAAGAACTGAACATCATCTATATAGGCTTTTCCAGATTCACCAAGTAATAATAAGACACCAACAGTCCAATCAGCTCCACCCTGTTTATTAGGGTCTTCTTCATAAGTAGCTGCCATATCCCAAAAACGAACCCTTTTAATAATTCGCTCAGGAGGTAGACCATCATAAGTTCTTTTAGTGAACCATGGTCTTTTAAACATTAATCCTTCTGGAACAGCTTCCCAGTCACCATACTTCCATTGTCTATATAGTATGGGGTCGGATTCTTCAATGTCTTCAAAAATAGATTCATAAGCTTCCTGATTCAGATAAGGATTATCAGTATACTTACTATCAATAAAATTAGTAAAATTATCAATAAAATTAACTTTAAAAAAATCATGAGACAAACCACCAGGATTACCAGTGTACCATATCCTCAGTGGTATGTGGCTGTCAAATGTCTTACGATTAGATCCTTTCAATTTAGTTATTTTGTTAACACTAAATTGAACAGCTTCATCGATGATTAATAAATGAAACTCAGGACCCTGGTATTTACCAACATCAGTTTCATGTTGGACATGGCCAAACATGACTTTGGCACCAGATGGGAATGTGAAAGTTTTAGTTTTACTATCCCATTTAGGAGCTATTCCTTCTTTTTCAAGTAATGGATTATCCTTAAGCCATGTTAGGGCTCTGTCCATTATAGCTCCAGGCATACTTAGGTCTGGATAAGTTAAACGAAATATGCCTGCCTTGTACTCTGGGAAGTCTACATATTGTAAAGCACCTATAAGGCAAGCTTCTGATTTACCCCCACCTCTAGCTCCTCCGAATAATACAGAGCCTCGTGAAAATAATAAAAGTAATTGTGATAAATAAGGAACAACAGGAATATAAGGATTAAGTATTATAGTGTCATAGAAATTCTCAATTTCATCATCACTTAATACATTCCATAATGCTTGTACTCTTGTATCAACTTCAAGTTGTTTTTCCCATACATCTATCTTCCAATCTAATAACTCATCTATAGATTCAAATTGAGGTGTTGTTTCAACAACTTCTCTTAATGTTTTTTGGACTTCTTGTTTAAGATTTGGTTGGTGTTCAAGAATCAGACTTACTTCTGGTTGAATCTTTTCCAGAACCTGAATACTCATAACTATCCTCTATCTTTTTCAACCTTTCTTTCTTAGAATCCAAATTAATAACAAAAGTAGGTGATTCGGGTTCATCCTTATGAAACTCAATAACTCCTTTTGCTGCAGGAATACCTGCTTTAACAACATTTAGTTTGTGTTTTTCAACTTGTAAAAGAGTTTCTTTCTTAAAATCAGGTTTAACATTTATGTCTAATTTGTCTTTGAAACTTTTGGATGTTTTAACAACGCCGCTCAGGAAATCAACCGCATCTGTAACATCAGTAACTACATTGTTAATCTTTTCTTCAATTTCAACTTCTTCATCAGCTGCTTTTCCTACTTTATCCTTAATTCTATTCTTTTTAGAACGAGCTGCTTCTTTCTTCCTACGCTCATCTAACTTCTTCTTAGCTTTACCCTTAACATCAATGTGGTTTCTTTTGTAATTATTCAGTGAAACATGCGAAATTCTATATTTTTCACCTTTCGAGATTAGCCACTTTTCAATATCCCTGGGGCTTTCATTATGTATCAGCATGTCAATAATTTCATTCTTGAATTTTGACCTTTCAACTGCGGGAAGGGGTGCCATGACATCATCCAAAAAATAAAATAATTTATAAAAAAAGTGTAAAGGTTTACAGTGTAAAGGTTTGTAAAGGTTTGTAAAGGTTTACAGTGTAAATGAATAATATTTCTAAAAAAATGTAAAGTATTCTATAATATGATATTTCCATTTTCAGAATCTAAGAATTTCTTAAACTTCAGTAAGTCTTTTTGAATCTCACGAGATTCCTTAATAATTTTAATTTTTTCACTAGTACTTAGCTTAATTTCTTTAGCTTTGTCTAGATTTAATAAGTTGTGTAAGTGGGATAAATATGTTTGATTGTCTTCGATTAATTTTTCATAATCTGTCAATTTCATCAGACCTTCGTTGCTTTTTCATTTGTATATTCTTCCCAACGATTTATTATAACATCACAATAATAAGGATCTAATTCCATAATGTATGCTTTTCTTTTTGTTTGTTCGCAAGCTATTAATGTACTTCCTGATCCTCCGAATAAATCAAGGACTTTGTAATCTTCTTTTGTATTATTACCAATGAGGTATGCTAGTATGTCAATTGGTTTCATAGTGGGATGTTCTTTACTTCTTGAGGGTCTGTTGAAATCTAAAACTGTGATTTGTTTTCTATCATTAACCCATAAATGAGAAGCTCCATCTTTCCAACCATAAAGTATTGGTTCGTGTTTCCAATGATAATCTTGTCTACCTAGGACCATACTGTTTTTATTCCAAATTAAACATTGTCTTATTTTAATATCATTGTTTATTATTGCATTTCTGAAATGATGACTATTAGCATCTGCATGAAAAATATAAAAAACAGCACCTGGTTTAAGGGTGTCTTTCATGTTTTTGAATGCATCATATAAAAAATTATAAAAGTTATTCTCATCCATATTGTCATTTTGGATCTTTAAACTGGTTTTGGTTTTGCCCACATAATCAACATTATATGGTGGGTCTGTTATAACCAAATCTATTGTGTTATCACTTACTAATTTATTAACATCTTCTTTTTTAGTTGAATTACCACACATTAGTAAGTGGTTTCCTAGTTTCCAAATATCACCACATTCTACTAGTGAGTCTACTTTTTTATCTACATCATAATTATCTTCTTCAATATTGTAATCGGGATTACCATCAAATACACTTGATAATTGTATGTCTAGTTCTTTTAGTTTTGTATCATCTAAACTTGTTAAACTTATATCAAAATCTTTTAATTCTAAATCTTCAAGAATATTAGTTAATTTGTCTTTATCCCATGTAGCACCAATATTATTCAATGCTATATTCAATGCTTTTTCATGGTTTTCTGATTTGATTTTAAGATCGTTTTCTGGGAACACCCAACTAATGTCTCCAAGTTCCAGGATAAATAATTCTTGGTTTTCATCTTCCAGGTATATTTTATCAAATCTCTGATGTCCACCAATTATTGTTAATGTTTTTGTATTAATTATTATGGGCTCTACCATTCCAAATTCATCTAAGCTATTGTTTAGATTGTTTTTAAAATCTTCATTAGCTATTCTAGGGTTGTTAATGAATGGTTTAATTTCATTTATGTTTATTTTCTTTATTTTCATAAATAATCAATCTTTTAAAAAATTATTGTAAATGTGAGTAGCTATGGCATTAATCATATTTGGAGGTACAGCATTACCCACTCTCCCGAACTTTTCAGCTTCAGTTCCTGTTAACTTAAAATTTTCTGGAAACGATGATATTATTTTAGCTTCATTTGGAGTTAGTATTCTATAATCTTCAAAAAACATCTGATTGTAGCTGTTTTTTAAAATAGTTGTTAATGGTTTATTTGGATTAATCATCCTATAGTTAAAGAAACTTCCTCTTGGATGATGTTTTGTTAATGATTCACCAGGTTTACATTTTTTAGCAAATCTTCTAACAGTGTCATTTAAATATTTTTTATAATCAGGTTTTGTATCTTTTAATGCTTCTTTCACTGTTATTGTATGTTTTTCTGGTTTTGGATATGATGGTGTTTTTTTAAGATCTTCTCTCACACCAATTATGATTACTCTTTCACGACTAGTAGCTGTATTATACCATTTACTATTCATTAACCTTGCTTTTACATTATAACCACAATTTTTTAATTGTGTTAATATGTCTTTAAAAATAACTTTATTCTTACCACTGATTAATCCCTTAACGTTTTCCATTACAAATGTTTTAGGTTGTATATTTTTTAGTAATCTTACATATTCATTATAAAGTTGATTTCGTGGATCACATACATTTTTATTACCTGCAATAGAGAAGCCTTGGCATGGTGGTGATCCATCTAATATATCAAGTTCATATTTTTCTATATTTGTGATTTTTGTAATGGTTCCCATTGTTAGATTTTTTATATCTTTTGTGAAAATTGGTGTGTTTGGAAAATTAGCTTTATAAGTATTTATTGCATTTTTTTCATACTCTGCAGCTAATAATACTTTCCCACCTGCTTTGATATATCCGCAACTTGATCCTCCGCCACCACTAAATGTACTTATTACAGTGAATTTATGGGTCTTTTGGTATTTCATAACCACACTTCGGACATGTTATAATTGGAACATTATTAGCTATGCTTTCATCAATATCTTTTTCATTAGGAATATCCAGGTCGTTGTCAGATGTTAATAATTCTTTCAAATCACCTATTTCCTGGTCTGTGAACATTGTAAGATTAACATTTAGATTACTTTTATCGAGTTCTTCAAGATTAGCATATAATACATCACTGTCCCATGTTGATTCTTCATTAGCTTTATTATCACCTAATAGATAAGTTATTGCTTCGGGGTCATTATGGTTCCATTTCATCCTTGTGTATGGAACTTTTGTATGACCTATTTTTATTGCTGCTTCAACTGCTCCATGACCTGCTAGAATATAATTGTCTTGGCTTAGAACTATACTACGACCCCATCCACAAGTTTTAATAAGTTCACCTATAGCTTCTACTTGAAAAGGTGGATGTTTTTTAGGGTTTTTGGGATGTGGAATTATTTCATCTATAGCTATGTATACAAAGTTATCGGGTTTCATCAATTAATCACATTTTATAAATATTTAATAAATAAAAAAAATTTAAAAAAAAAAATAATGTTGTGTGAGTCAATCCATTATAATAGTTTGAATAAAAAAAGAGTGATATTAAATTTGTGATATCTATAATACTTGTATTCGTTAGGAGGCGAATAATATAAAATAGAATTACATAATACAGATGACCGTATAACCTGTATTTTGCATGTGAAAATTTATTTTTTTAGTAAAGACTATTTGAGCTAGCTATTAAAAAAAAATATTATTAAATTTCATTTTCTTATTTTTCTATTATAATGGACTGACCCACACTATTATAGGGGTTTTTTTTATGAAAGGTCGACAAATATATTTATTTGTCGTTCGATCTTATGAAAAGGGGTGTTTAAAATACCAATAACATAATTAAATAAAACAATAAGGAACTATATAGGAGACATTCGAGCTGTTTACTCTAGTCGAATTAATTTTTTGTAAAAAAATTTTCCCTTTTTGGTATCATAAGATCGAACCACAAATAACTATTACTTTCTACCCCATGGTAAGTTTATTTTAATGCCTGCATTGTACTCAATTGTAGTAGCTAAAACAAGGCCACAATCACGACAATTAGTTTCATCCTCAGAATAAGCTATATTGTCAGATTCACATTCAGGACATTTGACAGTTTTCTTATTAAGGATAATATATTCTTTATCACAATAAGCACAGAAAACATTAAACCTTCTGAACCTATTATCAAATTCTACTAATATATTATCATGTTTACAAATTGGACATTGTTTTATTTCAGTCATAACTCTCTACATTTTTTTCTGAGAGAGTTAATAAGAACAATCAACCCGTGAAACATATTCAAAATTATCTAAGGTGGTAATAATATGGTTTAAACTATTAATTAGCTATTTTATGTGTAGTTTTTTTTAACTCTCCCGTGTTCAATTGATTGTTCTTACTAATATATGTAACACAGCAAATCCATTTTACGAAAAGTTTATATATTTGAACATGTTTTTCATTATTTTATAAAATTTTCATGGAAAGATGAGGATGGTTGTCTTATTTTGATTGGTATTTGTTTTTGATAATAGTTGCTTAGTTTGGTTGCAAAAGTCATATAATGTTTATTGGTTAAACCTAACTTTTTGAAAGATTTGTATTTTTCGAGAACTAAACTAATATCATGAGATTTCATAACATAAAAAATAATCAAACCTATGATTTGTTCACTACTACAGTTTTTACTTAGGTCTTTAAAATTTTTAAATTCAGAACTTATCATATATTCAACTTCTTTCCTCTTATTCCCACTGACTTTTAGTTCATTCATTAAAATTTTAGCTATGGTTATTTTGTCTTTTATTCTATAATCTTCCATATCATCACAATAAATCCTAGTTCTTTTGGATAATTCTTTCCATTTTTGTTTGTCAGATAGATTAGAATTAATAATTCTTTCAGTTTTAGTAACGGTCGTCATTTTATCATTTATCTTATATTATCTTTTTAAAATTCCATCCACATTTTCATTTTTCTACAACCCGCAAAAAAGTATTCTTTCTTGTGGATTTCTATATTTTCTGGGAGTTTTTCTATTTTTATTCTTTCTTTAATAAGTGCCTCTGCATCTTTAATTAAATCTAACCATTGTTCATCAGTATGGTTATCCAATAAGTTATCTGTTAATGTAACTCCAAACACAATATATGGTTTAATCATTTTGAACCTCCTCTAATTCTTCAATTATTCTAATTTTTTTAAATATTTTAACATGATGAAATTTAATCTTCTTGCAGTATATTTGAGATTTTAAGATCTTTTTAATAAACATTATAACTTTATAAAATTTTTTATTAAATTCAACTAGTAGCTTTCTAGATAAACTGAAACCATTTTCCATATAAAATTCAAAAGTTCCAAGCCTAGTTATTATCTTTGTAATCATTTGCGAAGATTGATATGTATCATTGTATGCTTTTCTTTTTCCATGTCTTGGACATCCACAACTAAACATTATTTAATCACCTATCATACCACATTTTCAAAACAGCTATCTTTCCACAATCATTACATTTCCTTGTTAAAATAGTAACTTTTTTATCTGGAGGTTTGTTATCTGTACTTATTCTTATATCTGTGTTTATAGATTTACAAAAACGACAAGGATTATATTTGTCATCTGTATTTTCTCTAAGAATAAAATACTTTCCCTCGATTGTTTGGGCTTGATTATAAATATTTCCATTTCCAAAATGAAGTGGCTTAATCATTTCAGGACATTGATTTCTAACCTCTCTTTCTAAGATTTTGTGTGAAATATAATCAACTTCAGAAATCCAGAATCTATTAAACACACCAACATTTTCAAATAATATCCTCATCACTTAACTCCTATTTATTCCAATCCTTAGGTCGTTGATTTCTATATTCTGGCATCAACACACCATCCATATACAAAGACCCTCCTTTATGAAGTAATCCTTTACTGAATCTACTACTAAGCCTAACATCCTCATATCCATCAATCTTTGCATATTCATCATAATAAGAAAGATATTTAATATCATTTGTAACCAGATAAGTCCAAACATCTATGACAGTTAAATCTCGAATAGGAAATGAAAGAACCCTACTACCTTCTTTTCTGATTAATGCTCCTTCAGTCCTATGTTTCCTACCAACACTTTCACCAGCACGAATACCTAATAATTCAAGATTACAATCATGTTTTTTCATCACACGAAAAAGATTTCCAAAGTATCTCTTGCTATTGGGGTCTTTATGACCACAACTGTATAAATATTTAGCTCCTACTTGTTTCCCAATCTTTATTATTTCTTTAGTCATTTCAATTGGCATTTTTACCTGTTGACTATCATAATCATATCCTGAATCACTGTAATATACAGGTATTTCCTTATTTTTTTGCATAATTAAATGTAATAGTACTAAGCTGTCTTTACCCCCAGAGTATTCTATTATTGGTCTGTAATTAGAGTTTAGTATTTCATTTATGTTTTCCTTTGCTTTTTTTATGTTGTTTTTGTATTCTTTGTGATTACTATGCATTTCAAAAGTCCTTAGCCATTTTCTTGGCATGTTATTATCTTTATGCATGTTTTATTATTCCCCTATTTTTATCTGTGATTCTGGACTATAACACATTTTAACATGAGATTTGTTCCAATAAGGGGGTTTGTAAGGCAAATTACTAAAAACTAATCCTTCAACAATTGGTAATTTAATATTAGCAGGTACAGGTCTCATAATACGCCCTTCTTTGAAAAAACTATAATCCTGGTCTATTTCATTTATATTTATGTTTTGTATTCTACCTCCACCAATACTGGTTTTCTTACCTATCTGAGTAAGATTTTTTAATAAATTTCCCAATTCGTTTTTATCAGCATTACAATAAAAAACTATAGAATTAGTTAATAATAATGGAATGTTAATCATGAAATCCTTATAATATCCTCTGTCTGTGTGGACTCTACCTTTGTTCTGTTTTTTTGTTAAAACTCTTATTTCATTATCACTGAACCTTTTATAGATAGTGTTTTTGTACAAATAAGCCCCATCATACTGCCCCACACTACTATGGTTAACATCTTCTGTTTTTTTAAAAGGCAAATCAATCATACTAGTATCAATAGTTTTTTCAGAAGGCATACAATAAAATAACTCTTCTAAAGCATCCCTCGTGCAAAGATAGGCTAACAAACCATCAAAATGAACCCATGGACTAGTTATAAAAACAGGAGGGATAATTTCCATCATAACTTCTAATGGTTGATAATCACTTCCTGTTTCATAATTATAAAGTCTTTTCATAATCTCCTTTTCAATTACTTCCATTGTTTCACTAACCCATCTAACAAGTTTGTGATTTCTTCTTTACTATCATTTAAAAAATTCAAATAATCTTCATCAGATTCGTTATTTACTAATGGATAATCCATCCTTATTTTACCATAACCAGTACCACTTTTACCACCAAGATAAGGTCTTTCCTCCCATAATTTAACCATTCTAATGAAACAAGCTTTTTCAACACTATCACAGTCTTCTAATACAAATTCATGAGTAAATTTAGTACCTCTAATAAGTGTTTCAAATTCATAAATCATTTGAGTATTTTGTTCTTTCTTATCAGATTCTTTTTTATCTTCTTTCAAATCATCTAACCGAGTTCCAAAATCATTACTTTTAAGATTATAAGCTCCGAATGTTTTATCTTTATAATCTTCAATATAATGTTTAGTTTCCTTACAGACAATATCAGCTATTCCTACTTTCATCTTTCCCTGAATCATCTGATTACCTATCGCAGAACCTAACAAACTTATAGGTGGAAGAGTATCCCTTATTTCTTTTTTAAGTGTTAAATTAATAGCTCCCTTATCTTTTGGATCTAAAGCTTCAAGCATTCCTCCAGTGAATAAGAAATGATAAACTTTTTTACTATCTAATTTATAATCCAATAAATCCAACATATCCTGCATAATCAATCTTCTAAGATACCCCCTAATAGCATTTCCATGAATTGCAGGTATTGGTTCAATTTCAACATCCCCTGTATCAGGATTATGCACAATATTAGGTAATGTGAGTATTAATTTAGTAGTCCCATAAGTATCAGAACCAAAATGTGCTATAGGACTTAAAGCGGTTAAATTTCCCTTAATGATTTCTGTTTTCATTATTAAATCTCCTCTAATATTTTTTTATTCCAATTATTTTTTTCTAATAAATTTCTAATTTCTTTTGTCTTTGTACTTGTAACTCTTTTTCCATCAAATCTCCAATCACTAAACTCTACAAGCATCCTATAATCAGAATCGTCAACTAACACTTGTTCGTGAGTATTTGTTAGTGATATTTCTTTAGCCATAATCATTACTCCTATAATTTTTTCTGACCTTCTTTATTTAACTTATTTTCTTCTTTAATCAAATCAACAGTTTCTAATGCAAAATTAGCAATATACATACTTTCTTTTCTTAAAATACTCATAGCATAATTATTATTCTCTTCTAAAAAATCAAATATTTCTTTATCAATTTTCACAAATTCCACTTGCAATTTTTTACAAAAAGCATCATAAAACTGCTTAATATCGACACTATTAGCACTTGCCCTAATCCTATCCACAAAAAATTTGTGAGCTGATTTGACACCTATTTTTTTCCAGGGAATTAGAACATAAGCTTTAGCTAAAACATAAGCAAGTTTGTTTTCCACTTCCATTTTCAATTTTTCATTTTCATGTAATTCCATAATTTAATTCCTCCTAATCATTCAAATAAACTGCTAAATCCCATGAAGGATTATTAGCATAACTTTTAATATTATTTATTAGTTTTCTAGTACCTTGTAAGCCCATTTCAGCAGAAACTTTTTTAAAATGGTGTGGTTCAAAGACTCCAGTTTCTAGTGCTGTTTTCGGTATTTTCAATTCTCTTAAAAACTCAATTATCTTAAAATGATTTTTAAGTTCTAATAATGAAGTGTGAATTATATCATAATCAACTAAAATAATTAAATCATTACTTCCATTATTTTCACAAAAACTAATCATTGTCCAACCTATTTTCTGCCACGTTTTAGTCAAATATAAATAAAAAGGTTTTTTTGGTAAATTAAGAACTATTTCCTTAGCTTCATTTTTTTTAAATTTTTTAAATTCATTTTCACTCAATAAAAACATGGTTCTGCGATATTCATTACTATTATCAACTAAATGTTTACAATATTCACAAATAACATCTCCTGAGCTTACAATATCTGCACTTGTAAAATTAGCTCCAAATTTCTTTTTATGGCCTTTTGTTGTTTTTTCGCCACAAATACAGCAAATGCCTTCTAAGTTTCCTTCAATTGTATCATGTTTCCTTACTTTTTGCAACATTTTAGAAAAAGTCATGATTCCACCTCTTCAAAATCAGTATCAGTATCAGTAATATACTCATTTTTTGGATATAATGGTGGGTGGCTCCTACAATTCACATGGTTTGGAAAAGCATAATCAGGTGACTTGTTTACAGGTTTATCGGTTTTTAGTAAATTTTTGATGTATAAAAATGGTTTTTTTAAGAATTTCATTAACCTAAAAATTGAATGATTGTTAAACATGAGAACCCTCTCTCAATTATCGAAATGTGCTATAATCAATCCTAACATTCTCTCTTATTAAAAACTGTACTAAATTCCTACAATAAGCATCTAAATCTATAAAATCATCCTCCTCTATAACTGGTTTGGAATGTCTTGACACGAACGTGTATTGCTTCCTATCCTCATCAACTTTAACACCATTATCATATTCCTTTTGACTTAAATTCAAATCAATTATTTCTGGAATTGTCAGGATATGTTCTTCTACCCATGATTCTAATTCCACCATTGTTTTGAATTCTTTATAATAGAAATCACCCGCTATTTTATCGAATTCTTTTTTATAAATTTCAGTGACTTTGTCTACAATTAGAGCAACATGTCTTGGTAGTGTTGGGTATGATTTGCATACAATGGCTGTGTAAATCACAGCACCCACTAATCTGCTTCCATCTACGAGTATGTTTGTTACTTCTAAGTCCTGTTTTGATAATGACATAATCTAATAACACCCTCTAGTTCTTTCTTTGTCAAATTTATCTAACAAATACAAATAATCATTTATACTTTTGTATTTTAAGTCTGGAAACCTTTTAAACAATAATTTTAACAATTTTGAGTTGAATTTTAGTTTATCATTCATAGAGTAAGTTCCAAGATTGTTTAAATCGTTTAAATAATCTATTATTTCATTACCCATTTTTGTATCTTCTACTCTATCGTTTTCATTTTTTGTAGATTGTATTAATTCAGGAGTAGTTTTTCCTGTATTGTCATTCTTATTAAACATAATTACCATTCCTCCTTAGTTTAATCAAACTGTCTAAACATTTTAAAATGCTCTACAAATATTATTTTTAATTTCACATGGCCTTTATTATCAGATCCTACATACATATCCTTATGAACTCCAATCCCTGCACTGAAAGAATTTAATCTACCTTTGTTCACCATTTTTTCTTTCAATGTTACTATGTAAGATAATCTTTGAATTGTTGATTCTTTGAAAGTTAAGCCACTAATACCTAATTCGTGAGCAATATGTTCGTCTAAATACTGTTTTTGTTTTTTAATAGTATCTATGCTGTCTTTAACAATACTCATGTGTTCTTTAAATAGATTCCCTGATTCATCTCCTAATATATCAGTCATTGTTTTCCTCCTTTCCTTCAAATTCTACACAAATCTCATCATCACCCAATTGCATTCCACTCATACCACAATACTCATTGAATTTGCCCTCATCATAATAAGTACAATCACTATGTGCTTTCTTTTCAAAAACATTGTGCAACACAATCAAAGCATCACTAACATTTTTTCTTGCTTTATATAGTTTTCTAAGCTGTGAATCAGAAACCATAGTCTTGTCTTCAGTCATTTCATTAATAATCTTAATCAAATACTTAGCTTCATTTGTAGCTTCTAACATAATTGTTTCTATTGTCACAGTTTTACTTTCTAAAAAACCATAATACAGACCTAAATTGTTCATACATTCAAAACCTTCATTTTTTAAGAATTCTATCAACTCCCAAACATCAGTCGCTCCTGAATTATTTATCATGTCCTGAGCATACAGTCTGTTCACATTTTGAGGAATTTTAATTAAAAAATCATCTTTCCAATTTCTTCGTTTATGATTGTCTGACCATACTTGGATTCGAGCTATTTCTTCACTATCAAACATTCTTACCATGCTTAATCACTTCACATGTGCCATATCAAATAACAACTCAGCAACACTACTAGGGTGCAGTTCATCACCGCGAGGAAAATTATCAATTCGTTTAAAGACTTTTAATCTACCATCCATATAATAAATAACTCTATATCCTTTAAAATTAAAAGCACATTGAGTTTGTAAATGTTCCTTAATGCTTTCATCAATTTCTTTTTTTGTTTCCATAATTAATCCTCCTCGTTCAAATCAATAAATCCTAAATTTTTTCTAAATTCCATCATTTCTTTATCTTTGCTTATATCATAAGCTCCATAATTATCCCATAAATTTTCGTCTTTTTCACACGAAATATATAAAATTCTCATCAATGCAGAACATACTAATGCCAACCCTTCGTCTCTTTTTGTAGCATTAGGATATCCTTCCTGTTCGAATGTTTTATCATCAAATACACCAAAATTCCATTCAAAACTAGCTAAATTATCATACAATTCAATGTTGGTCATATATGACAAAATCGGTCTCATTGCCATTGTTTAATCCCTCCTATTTATCTAAACTCCAAAACATCGATATTATTAGCGAAAGTAAATGCAATAACTTTTTCAGTTCTACAGAAAATTATCTCATCTCTGGTTCTATTCTCACCAGTACTAAATTTAGAAATATCTATTCTATTTATTCCTTTAATAACTCCTCCATTAATATAAAGACTTGATTCGTCAATATAAAATCTTAAATACATTTCTCCTTCATCATGCATGGTTTCGTGTGCTATTTCAGTTAATTCTTTTATGAATGTATCTAAATCAAAATCTGACATAATCATACCTCCTCTAATCCATCTAATGCATAAGCTCCAAGTCCGCCTTCTTCGAAATAGGCAACTGTGGTATGACCTATTTTCCCAATACTAGAAACTGTTAAAGGTTCTCTTTCTCTATGATACTTACCATCTACATATTTATTATTTAATCGTACTTTTGTTCCTTTTTTAATCATTGTTCAATCCTCCTTTTCAACTACAAAAATTATAAAACAGTCTTTTCTCATATATTGATTTGGAGTAAGCCATTCTGTAAATCCTGCTTCTACAAAAGAATAATACTCTAATTCCAACAATTTAGTATGAATTATACTCAAATCTTCATGTTTGATGGTTTTACGATTAAATATAGTTATGATAGCTTTTATTGGTTGTTTAAATCTGTTTTCGTATCCTTTGAATAAATGAATTTCTGTATTTACTCTGTATTTTTTATAACCAATTTCTTTGATTACTTCTTCAATTTCAACCATTTCTTCATCTTTCATATTATTAACCTCCAATAACAATTTTAATCTACGACACTCCAATCAATGCCTTCAATCTCATAAATCCAATAATTACAATTGTTTTCATCACATTTATTATCTTTAAACTGGTCTTCAAGAATCTTCTCTTCAATAAGTTTTATAGTATCTTTACCAAGATGATATTCTAAATCTTTCATCAACTCTTCATTTTCATGATATTTAATTTTAAGCTTGTTTTTACCTCTTCTTTGAACCACTGTTCCAGTACTGTTCCAGTAATATTTTGATATACTGTTTGCAATGTTAGAATACATAAACAGTCTTTTGTGTTCTTCATCTTTCATTTTTAATCACCTTTCACATTCCAAGTTATTTGCATTGAATTATCCTCAAAACTAATTGTTGGAAACCCTAAAATATCTATATAATTTTTAAAATAACTCATTTTAAAAGTTTTAAACTTTGTTTGCATTACTATTACCAAACCATTACGAGTAATCTTCGCATCCAGATTCTTCATATAGTAATGGTTTGTCTTAGCAGCCGCCTCCACCACATCTGCAAATTTTTCAAATTCATTGACTATTCTTCTTTCACTATTTTGTATAGTTCTTAATGCGTCCTGCATATCAGCATCATGTTTTTTATATTCTAAAACATATTTTTCAAATTCTTGTCTTGCTTTTTTTATTTCTGATTCGTGTTTTGACTCTTCATCTTTCTTATTAAACCCTCCTACTTTTTCAAAATCAACGCAACTTAAAAATTTATTATCTTGACACTTTGGATCGTGACCCTTTACACAGTAAAATGTAATTGTGTGTGTGCTGTACATTGCTAAATGTTTACAGATATCGCATTGTCCCTTCATAATAACTCCTCTTTTGCGGACAACCCAACTCATCCTTAACAAAACTAAAACTCAGACTAGTTGGTGGATCTGTAAAATGACATTTCAAATCATCCTTATGAAAATCACAAGCAGGACAAATCAAATCCTTCAAAGACATTCTATTATCCTTAGACCTTTTACCAAGCATGTAATCCTTAATTCGGTTCTTGGCTTTTCTAGACTTATTAGCTGTTTTCTTAATAGGTTTCCAATCAGTCACCCAATCATTCTCAATTAACTCAGCCTTCTTATCTCTAGCTTCGTCCATGTTAGGGAATGAGCCAAAATATTTAAGCTTACCCTTGAGTGATTTTTTGATTCTGTAATAGTTTCCTACACTAGTGCTTACTTTGTAAATATATTTCTCATCAGTGTTTGACATACTATACCAACTCACCAGTTATTTTGATTTTGCCAATCAGGATTTTATGCTCAGGATGATTCTTTTTATAAGATTTAGCAGATGATTTATTGAAAAAAACATTATCATCGATGATATAAATGATATCCTGATTAATCATAATACAACTCCTATATTGTTTCATACTCCCTGAGTGCTTGGTAATATTCAAACTCAGCCTCTTCCCTATCATGCTCCAAATTAAGATGATGCTTTCTCCAATACTCTTTGAAAACATAATCAGAATCCTTACCAGTAGCTTCCTTACAAGCTTTTCTGTTTGCTGCTGTGTAAAAATCAGCCCTGGTTTTGTATAATTTCCTCTTAGCATCCATGTACTTTTTATGTGCTTTTCTGATTTTCTTTAAAACAGCTTCTTCGGCTTCTGTGTGGAAACTTCTAACCTTTTCAGCCATTTCTTCTAAATCATGACTAGTAGTGAGGGTTTCATCTTTATAAGCAGGTTCTTCAGAATCTATAATTTTATTTTCATTTTTAGGTATTTTATGTAGAGTTCTTGCTCCATCCCCCATATTAGCCATGCCTTCTTCAAGACCATCTGGCACTATTGGTTGTTTTTCTTTTCCTAAATTTTCGAAAAATTCCTTATCATCTTCCATAATATCACCCAATGATTTGAACTACTTCAATAGTTCCATCTTGATATATATTAACAGTTTTAATTTCAAAAGCTTCTGCAGTTTCGTTGTTTACGAATATTACCTTTGATTTTTTATCAGTTAATTCAAGTTCTTTTATTAATTCATCAACTATCATGATTTAATCCTCCTTTTTCAAAGCAACTTCTAAAGTATAAATAGTTCCATTTTCCGACTTAATCCATAAACTACTACAATTTATTTCAGAACTTTCATCAACACATTCAATTAAATCGTTAATCATACTTTCAGTGTCATCTGATGATTCTTGAGTGATTGTATTTTCTGACATGTTTTTAATCCTCCTGTAACATGTTTAATAGAGCAACAGCCATCATACTCTCAAAACTTTCCATGGGAGCACTTTGAAGAATAGCATCACAATATTCTTCAATTTTAGATAATTTCTTATCATATAAATCAAATATCTTATCAGATAAATCTTCAGCTTCTTGAAATTCATCTTTTTCAAAGTGTTTTATTCTTTCAGTTTTTAATTCAGTAATAGACATGTTAATCCTCCTTGTCAATCCACATCTTTATAAATGGCGACAACATTATAACAACTATCACAAATAACTGCATTATTATCAGTTGTTCCTTAATAATAAGCATGATTTAATCCTCCGCCACAATTCTCTCAACATAAACTCTACCTCCACAAGCCATATCAAAATGCATAGCAGTTCTCACAGCCTTTCTCAACCTATATTCAGGAGTATACTTACTTCCATCTTCCATAATTTCTTCTGATTCATACAAACTAGTCATTGCAAAAAGCTTACCAGTACCGATAGCCAAATAATCATTCTCAATAATAGTTAAATCAAAATCATTGGATAAGTAAAATATTTTTTTATCATGATAAATTAAAAAATCGCTCTCTATCTGTGAAAATCCATGTTCATTCTCAGTTAAATAATCATTAATCTTACAGTATTCTTTAAATTCTGGAATAAAAAGATGTAACAAATAGTTTTCAAAACTTTGATTTATAGGATAATAATCTGGAAATTTGAAACCATGTTTTAATATTGTCTTCATACTACTCAATCCAGCAGACCCTATCCAAAAACCAGGACTCAATTCTTGAAATTTTTTATTTGTTTCTGATATGGTAATATAATCGGAAGAATTTGCCCCATCTGAAGCCATGTATACATTATCTTCTTCTATTAAACATATTACAACAGTCATAATCTAACCCTCATTTTTTTTATTCTATAATCCGCCACCTTGAAGTTTAATACCAAAGTAATCATTATTAGTCATGTTTTTAGCATTAGATTCATCAACGACTTCAACCACTTCTAAAAGATTAGGATAACCAGAATTAAAACCCTCTCTCCAACCATAATATTTAACCACATAAGTGCCACCAGGTTTAAGTTCGAATAATAAATCCCTAGTATTGAATTTTCCAAACAATAAATTTTCCTTATTAATAAAGCCCTCATCTTCAGTAGTAACCAGCATTAACTGCTCTGCATTGTTAATGTTACTCATGTTTGTACATGGAGCAGGTATCCATTCTTGTACTGTTATTGTTTTTTCCTGAACACTTGGTATTTCAAAAGCATTATGCCAAATAACACCACTTGCAGGTATCATGACGAAACACAATACTATAAATATTATAGTTCCACCAATTACTCCTTCGAACCCGTCTTTTTCTTTTTTACTTATAATAATCACTGAAATAATCCCAATAATTAATGGGATTATGATTATTAATAATATGTATATTAAACTTCCTTCTATCCATGATATCATAATTATTCCTCCTTCTCATTGTCTTCCAACATAATATCAGCTAAATCTTTCATAACTGCAAAGATATTCTCAGAACTATCATCCTCGATTTCAATCTTAACAGTGTTGCCTTTAATCTCTTTTATATCATATTTTGGCTTCATTTTTTATCATCTCATCATTAGATAAGCATATAAATGATAATCTTTCTTTATCATTTCTAAAACAGGTTTCCAAGCTTCAAGCAATGCATCGCGTGTTTTAGTAAACTCATCTAACATTGCTTTTCCTAAATTATTCAATGCAGTTATTCTGTTTTGCACTTTCTTAACATAGTCAGAAGCATTTGCTTTCTTTTTTGCTCCAGGAATAACTCCTTCTTTATAATTCCAAGCAACCATTTTAAATCCGTTTTCATTGAATCTCATCTCAATAACCTCTATATTTTTTATAATTATTCTTCCTTTAAATCTTCCATGATAGTCCTATAAGTAATCAAATTTTCCATCAACGACAATTGTAATTCTTTCTGGTCTTCTGTTGTATGAGTTAAAATTAAAAACTTTTTTAAATCCTCTTCTAAATGAAATATTTGGTGCTTTACTGCCTCTTCAATCATCATTTGTTTAAAATCTTCTTCAAGGTTTTCTTCCCAATCTTTTAAATGTTTTCGTATGTTTTCTTCACTGTATTCGTCATCTTCCATAATTTAACCCCCATATTTTTTATAATAATTTCTTCTGCATTTCCTTAAATTCTTTAAAATCTGGTTCAACAATCTCGTGACAGTTCTGACAAACATGTTTATAAGTCAATATCCCTCCCATACTAACCATTTCTCTACTTATGTTTTTACTGCCACAATCAGGACATTTCATAATAACCCCTCACACTATTTGCCTTATATAAAAATTATTCACACTCTTACCAACTTCCGACTTCTCCCCGCCACAAAAGAAACATATATCTACTGAATGATACCTTCCAGTCGGATTATAAACATTGAACTCCTGGTCTACAACCCCTTTACTATTCAAGTCTATCCTAAATGTGCCTATTTTTGGTATTGGCTCACTGTTTTTAGTGAACCTTACATCGTTTTCAAATACTACTGTTTTTGCTTGTTTCCAGTTGTGTTTTCCACAAGTACAATAAGCACCAGTCACAACAATATATTTACTATTCCTATGAGCCACATTAGTACCATATATTCCAGGAACTGAAACTTTTTTCAATGTTTTTGTTTTCCCATCAATTATAGCAGTCATGTGAGTAGAATTCTTATTAATTACTTTAAAAGGTTCTACTTGTATTTTATTCAAAGTATTATCAACTGGCTGTTTAACCTCATAATCTATATTATTCGTAGCACTGTTAACACAAGTCAAAGTCAATATTATTATCACAGCTATCAGTAATGTTTTAAAAAACTGAAAGCTAAAAATGCTTGGATCAGAATCACTACCTTGCATAAATTACACCTTCAAAAAACCCTCATGCTCAAATGTGTATTCTGTTACTATTTTACCATCAACCATTTTATCGACAGCATTCCTCTTACTATAAGCATAATAGGGAGTAAATCCGCATTTCTTTAAATGATTCTCCAAAACTGGCATGAAATAACAAGCACCACCAATAAGAACATTTTCAAAACCATGTTCATGAGCAATCATTGCCAAAGCCATACTAGCTAGTTCTAATTCTGCAAATGTTGGTAAACTATCGAATGTTATGATTTCTCTTAATTCTTCTAATTCATTCCCTTCCAAATCAACAAGCCCTGCTTCTTTTTGAGATGGGGTTGCATTGTGTTGTGTTAAGTTCAATATTTTCATTCTAAATCCTCCTCATTATCATCAATAATAACTTTCAAAGCAATATTCTGTTTTTCACATTGAGTTTTATGTATCAAACTCAAAATAAGAGCAATATATACTAACATTACTAATATTAAAGCCTCAATCATAACCTATCACCTCTTTTTATAACAGCAGTAACTCTAATTTTATCAACTTTATCATCCAAAAACAAAACCCCTAATTTTTTAATAAATCCTTCATTAACGACACCAATTGTCTTAAGTTCAATTATGGTTTCTTCTGAAATGTATTTCTCTAATAAATCCTCAAGTTCTAATTCAATATCATTAGTAATAGCCTTAACATCCATGTTTTCAATTAAAGGAATAAAATCCGACATAATTATGACACCACCAATGTAGTTAGGATGAAGTTTTCAATATTAAAAACGCTGTATTCATCACCAGTATTTAAAGGATAATCTATTTTCTTGAGTTTTCCATAGAAAACCCTCAATCTGTTTTCAAGTAACAACATTCTAGTTATTTTAACAGCCTTATAACCATCGTATAATACTGTTGATGTTTTAAGACCAAATTCATGACCCTCATCGGTTTCATGAATATAAATAACTCTATCACTATGTGCGAACTTATTAAAAACACGCATACGCTTCATAACCCATCACCCATATTATTTTCAATTATATTTTCACATAGTAACACAATGAACTCTCTGACTTTTTGCTTGTTATTTTCACTCCAAAGATAACTATCTTCTTCTAATTTAAACTTCCAAAACCCTATCAAACCAGTCATGTGCTCTTTATAAGTATATAACTTAGCAGTCATTTCAGAACCCCCATATCCCATTCTGGCTCTTGAAACTACTGCCTCGAGTGAAGTTTGTTTTAGATAATAATTACTCATACAGAACAACCCTCTTTATCAGACTCTTCAATAATAGCATCAGCCGAACCATTTACAAGACCTGCGAAACGATTATTCTTATAAAAAGGATAATAAGGATTATAACCATTATCTAAGAGCCTAAATTCTAAATAAGGCATTAAAAATGGAGGGTCGTTTATTAAGACACGCTTAGTTTTAAGTTCTAAACTATCAAGATGCTCAACAATAGCAACAGCTAATTTGTCTAAATCCATCAATTCGGGAATCTCATCAAAATGTAATAATGCTCTTAAAACCTCTTCATCCCTTCCAGTAAGGTCAAATATTCCTGCTTCTTTTTCTTCTATAAAAAGTTGCCTGTTTGTAACATTCAAAATATTCATTTTATCCTCCTTTATCTCAAAAACTTTCTTACCTACCCAATTATGACAAGTATTAGTATCTTTTGTTTTTTTATTAACTAAACTACATTTTCCTTCATTAACAAATTTATCATAAGTGTCAGTATGACTTGAAAACTTATCAAAACTTATAGCTTCTACTTCAAATGTTTTCGTTGAAGGAATGTACTCTTCACAAGTATTACAAATTCTACTAATACCTATCACATAATCACCTATTATTATAATCCCAAGTCAACTGCCTCTTTAACTCCTCTTGCAACATTATCCTAAGCTCGAAAGAATCCTTACCAGTAACTATTTCATTAATCATTTTCCTTGAAAAATAATTCCTAGTTATCAATTCAATCCTCATTTTAGTAATCTTCTGCTGCTGCTTATAAGTCCCTATACTTATAATTAAAATAAAAAGCAAGTATATCAACATCAATATAACTTCAAAAGGCATCCTTTACTCACCCCGATTTTTTTTAGCATGAAAAGTATACACATAAACAGTATCAGACCATTGCAAATTAGGATAAAACTTCTGGAATTTCTTAAGAACACTAACTTCTAACTGTGCTTTACTATACTCTCTTGCAGGGCGGAGTCCCAAATCATTTAACAAAAAATCCAATGAAAGTGAAGATAAAGTAACTTTCTGCATACCAACAACCTCAGCCTCAAACTTACAATTCGGACTACTGATTATAACAGTCCTACCAAGTTTCAAACCCTTATCCTTATCCTCAATAGTCTGAAAAATGTCCTTTTTGAGTTTTTCAAAGTCTTTTGAAAATCTTATAATATCCATAAATATTACCTCAACGCATAATCATTCATCTGATACAAATACTCAGCATCAATTCTTCTTAAAGCTCTTTTAATCTTATCTCTGAAAGTTTTAAGAGTGAAATGACTAATATTAGAATAAACAATACTTGGTTCTTCCTCATAGTCTATATTGATTTCTAAAGTTTCCTCAAACCTATTAAGAACCATTTTAGTAATATTATGATTTTCAGACATCTCAATATCCAATAATTGGTTTATTTCACCCTTCCAACCATTCTCAATCTTAACACCATTCTTCAACATCTTAGTCAAATAAAACCCCTCCCTATTAATCGTTTTCAATTCTAGGAGCAAGAATCATACTAAGAATAGCATTCTCATCAACAGTCACAAAACACAATTTAATAGGAGTATCCTGACCAAAACTAACTTTAATAATATCTGACAAATCCTTACTCTTCATGAAATCCAGAAGCATTTTAATATTATAAATAGATTTATATTCACCCTCAACCTTCTCACCATGGACATATTCACTAGTTAATTCAACATCATCAGTTTCACAAACGGATCTAAAAACATCCTCATTAATCTCAAAACAAATCTTCTCATTATTAAAATTCTTAACCTTTTTCAATGTTTCATAAAAAACATCAGTACTTAACTCAACAATAGCTTCTGGTTTTAACACTGGAGGTTTTGGAGCATCATAATCCTCATGAATAGTCTTTATAATAAACTCAGTAGTTGATTCACCCTCACCAACAATAATAAGTTCTTCATCACTACCTGAAAGAATAACCCTATCATCCTTACCCAATAATTCAACACAATCTATTAAATTATCAAGATCAACAAGCACCTTATGTAAATCATCTGCTTTGTAAAAATCAAATAATTCTTCCTTTAATTCAAAATGCATTAAACCAATATGGCTAGTGTCCATTATATTTGCACTTAAACTTTCATCAGTTATATTCAATTCTACAAAGTCTGTAAAACCCTTAAAACTTTTAAATATATTTTTCAATATTTTTGTATCACTTAATTCCATTTTAAAACTCATTTATAATCACCTTTTTTTTATAATTTTAACATCATTCGCCGCCGTGTAATTTCACACAGAAGACCACATAATCATCATCGTATTTTGGAATAATATCATTAACTAATATATAATATTCTCCAACATTACCACACGCAGTATCAATTAAAACAACCTCCCCTAGAACATCGTCCTCAATAATATCAACATCTTCAACACTATTAAAGTTCTTAATAGTGTCTAAGTCTTCTTTTAATAATTCTTTTAACTTAACTTCTTTTTCAGACATCTTAGTCTACCTCCTCAGTTGCAAATGGAAACACATCAAGCTCATGACCCTCACAAACAACAATATCTCCTATGCGGAACAAACCATAAGCCTTCCAATTACAGCCTTTTTCATTATTTTCAGGGTCAGGCTCTCCACCATCTAAGAAATTCCCAATACATTTTTGTGTTAAATCCATAGCATCAGCACCAACTTTTTTAAAATCATGTCCACTTGACACTTTACCACAAGCAGGGCATTTAAACTTCCAATCCAAAGCTTTTTCACCAAACAACTCAGTGCCTTTCTTTTTCCATTCTTCAGGAGAATTATATTTTATCATGATCCATCCAACCTTTTCTGAAAACCATCTGCAAAACTATGCCACCAACTTTTCAACTTATCCCAGGAACTAATAGTAACTGCCTCAATAAGAACTGTTTCATTAGCATGACTATAATTCTCAAGTAAAAAACAAACAACATCATTAGTGCTTGACAAATAATCATGACTATTCATAATGCTTTCTAAAGACTCATAAGTTGAACCTGTAATGCTAATAATGTTAATATCAGAAACATCCTCATCAACAACATCTATCACATTATCAACCTCAACTTCAAGTTTTTCCTGTTCCAAATCCATGTCCTCATCAGTATGGACATACTCATTACCAAAAATATCACAAGTAGTATAATCTGGAGCATTAACATTTTCCATTGGAACCCCAGAATCTCCTTGCTCTCCAGGATCACAACCACGAATACATTCATTATTAGAACTCGCCTTAACTAGCGTATGAATATCCATAACTTCAACAGTTTCATCATCAGAAACAGTATCATCTGCTTTATTAACAAAATGCTTAATATTCTCTCTTCTAAAATCCAACTCATCATCATTCAAACGATGAATCCTTTTTAAATCAGGAAACAATACTTTGTTTATAAACCTCCGCTTAGTACCATCATAAGCCATAGCAGTCAACCTACCACCCTGCTTAAAAATCCTCCAATTATAATTCTTAATCCTATTAAAATCAACTTCACTAAGTTTAAGGAAATAATTCTTAACTAATTTCTGAGACCTATTCGGTGCTAAGAGTATTTCAATATAATCATCTTTCTTTTCAAATCTATTCATCATACCCAACCTTCAACATAATATTCTACTTCATTTTCACAATTTTCACAACAATATACTACTTTATATAAATTTTCAGCATTCGCATCAGCTATAATTTCCAATAGTGCTCTATGATTATCACATTTTGGACACCTGCAATAATCTCTAACAGCACCACAATTATTGCATTTGTAGCTGATGTTGTTTCCTTGGATCCTGAATGCTTCCATTTTTGTTTGACATCTTGGACATTTCATTTCATGCTCTCCTCTAAATCATCATATTTAAAAGTATCGGTTCAACTGTATTAAATTAAATAAATAAATAAATTATTAATAAATAAATAATAAATAATAATAATAATAAGCTCCAAATTAGGTTAAACTCAAAAGTTTAACTTTTCATAATTGCTACTACAGAAAAAAGTTAAAAGTTAAAGTTAAAAGTTTAACTTTTTTCAACAATACATAAAAATAAAAGTTAAACTCAAAAGTTTAACTTTTAACAAATGCAATAACTTCTTTACACAACTCCTTAACATCCATCTGAATATCATTAGCCTTACTAACAAAAAAATCCAAATTACTATCAATATAATCCTCAATAGGATACCTAGCAAGATTACCTCGAATATCATACTGCTTCTGACCATACTCTCTAGCAACTTGAGTATAATCGTCACGAACATAATCCAAAAAATTATTCAACTCAACAGAATATTCTTGAATACACAATTCTTGATTAATTTCATCAATTTTTCTTTCAATAACAATTGAATCAAGTTTGAGTTCTCTCAATTCTTCTTCCAAAAAATATTTCTCAACTTCTAAAAATTTCTTAGGATCTGTAATTTTTGTATTGAAATATTCAATAGCATGGCGAACATTATACTTAGAATCAGTTAATATTTTTTTATCCATTGGTCGGAGTTTCCCACCAACAGGTTCAGTATAACCTCTCCTCACAAAAGTTCCTCCTTCAAAAACTCTATTAAAGAAACAGGATTAGCAGTTTCTTTTCCATAAATATCGTGGTATTTATGATGATGCCATCTACACAAAACAACTCCATTTTCAACGTCTAACCTATAACCCATGTGATTTTTATAACTGAAAATATGATGTACGTGTGGTGCTCTTTTTTCACCACAAATGACACAAGTAGAATCGTCCCGATTCAAGATATCATTCATCCATTGTTTGTATCCTATAGACTTTCTATCTCCAATATTATTGTCTTGGTCTAATTCAAATGACGCGTCTGGGAGGATATTTTCTTTTTTAAAACAAGTTTCAATATTATTACAATAAATTAATTGACGTTTCCCATCAATTTTTAAAATTCCAGTTATTAGTGCTGTTTCATTAATTTTATATTTATCAAAACTAATCAAACCACCTTCTAAAGATATAATAATTTCTCTTGAGGTGTTAAGACCCTTAATTCTTAATTTTTGAACATCTATATATTCGGACTCTTCTAACAATAATCTAAATGACCTACTCCCACATTCCATACATAGAGATGGTTCAATTAGATTATTGATGTTATTTTGTTCAACTTCATGAAGTCGCATACATGCACTACATTCAAAAACCCCATTTAATAATCTGAAAGATGGCTCAGTAATTCTTTTAATTATTCCTACTGTAGAAACTAGCTGACCCACTCTGTCCGAAGTTATATCTCTTAATGGTGTAATTGGAACATCTTTAATTCGTATATTAAAATCATGGTCTTCATTTTCTAGATTAATCTCTTTGATAGCTTTTGACATTGCTATAAATACATCTCCTGGCTTTTCCAATAATATATCATAGAGTCTTTTATGGAATCTTTCAATTTCATCAAGAGAAATATAACAGATTTTTTCATTTGCTAATCTTTCTTTAATTGGTGTACTTGAAAAAAATTCTTTAAAAAGAGCGATTGTTGTTTTTGGTTCGTTTTCGTTGTTAGTCATTTTATCACAAACATCACTCAAACCCTTCTTAACAGCCTCAACAAGTTCGTTTTCGTTGTTAGTCATTTTATCACCTCGAATAAGACTCAATAACTTTGACACCTTTCATTCTAGTGCCATCTAATAGCATGTTAAACTCAACATTTTCCACTTTAGATATACTCCATAGTTGATTAACACCAACAGCTCCTTGTTTGTCAACTAGATTGAATATGCTCTTAAAGGCCTTTTTAAATGACATCACTAGCCACCTTCTCATTAGACTTTTTAGAATAATTCCCTTTCTCAGCTAAATAGGATTCAACCTGTTTTATGTGTTTGCATTTGTACTGTTGCTCTTGTTCTACCTCATCTAAGTGATTTTTATAATATTCTGGAAAATTCCCTCTATAATTGAAATCAGGACAAGGACAAAACCACACATCATCGACATTTCTGAGATAATAAATATTATCTTCGCTACCTTTCACAATAGCTAAAATAAGATGATTATCATGAGGATTGTGAAACTCTTTAATTTCTATAATGGAGTTCATACTATTTCCCCGCAAAACTTCTCATACATTCATCAGCCAAACCTTCCTTAATATTATTCAATTCATCAGAGTGTAGTTTGAATAATTTCTTAACTTGTAATGGTTCAGCTGCACCAGATTCCATTTCTAAATATTCTTGTGTTCTTTCGATAATTGCCATTGCTAGTTTATCTTCTTCGATTCCTTCAAAATCTTCCTTAAGATATAATGGTTCAAGTGGTTCTTCGGCAGGAACTTGTTTTACACTACCAGTAATTGTGGGTTTGTTAGGGTCCTTTTGTGATTGTTTTTTTCGTTGTTCTTCTATCCTTTTATGGCCTTGCACACGGTTTTGTTCAATCCGTGCTTCTAACTCTGGATTATACTTTTTCATCATATCTGCATGATTGTCTATCATTTCAGATTCGTTGGTTGGGTTTGTGATTTTTTTAGGTTGTCTTTCTTCCTTTTCCATCATTTTTAATTTCCCAACATGACGACCCTCTTCAATCATAACATCTACTTCGTTTGGATCTCTCCAATCTTGCCTTAGTAGTCTTTTCTGAATCCTGGCTTTTGCTTGACTTGTAACTATCCTGGCTGCAACTGTTTTATATCTGAGCATGTCTTCCATGATTTTAATCTGACCCTTGAGGGTTAGGTTTGGTACAACCTGCCCATTGGATTGTATTTCAAATGGAGCTTTTAAGTCGTGGAACCATAGTGGAATGTAATCTTCTATAGTTTTGTTAGAGTGTCTTTTAACCCATTCTTTCCTACCCTCCTTTTCTTTATTATATAAATTGAGTAGTTTGTATTGCATTAATGAGTTAAAATGGATTAAGGACACATCGTCCTCAATCTTACCTGAAACATCATAACCTCTCACAGTAGCTCTTGCAAAATCATCATTTTGATATACTTCTATTGTTTCTGTGATTATGCCTTGTTCAAATGCCTTTTCCTGAATTTTGGCAGCATTTGGTGCTACTGTTCCAGACTGGTTATACATTTCACCTTCTAAAAAGTCTTTGATGTCTTTATCTTCACCAGTTAATTTATACATAAGTTCACCCCTTTGGCTTTGAGTTCTGCCCAGATTTTCTTAAATAAATCTGGAAAATCATACTCTTTAATTGTTAATAAAAAAGAATGGAGTAAGTAAGGTTTACTTGGTTTTAACCAGTATTCGCCCTTACTTCTTTCACCATTTTTAGTTTCAATTATAGCTACTATTATTTCATCAGGTTCTATCCTGGTCCATAATAGCTCTGCTTCATCTGGGTAGAATAGGTTTTTAGCACCCTTATACCCTTGTCCTGAGTAGCTATATTCTTCCATTTTAGACCCCTCCTAATAATACTTGGAAATTATGGTCGGTGATAGCTATCACTAAAGCAATTGTAATAATAGTAAAAATAGAACCAAAAATAAAGAATATTAGTTCTTTATTTTGGTTGTAATCATAAGATATTGTTCTTTGTGGTTTTAATGAAGGCATTATTACCACCCACCAGTTTTAACACCAGGAACACGACCACTTCGGTACTCTGGCAAGAGTCTTGCCTTTTCCCCTTTTTGTACTTCAAGCTCACAATATTGATTATTATCAAGAACTTTGTCAGGAGTACAAATTTTTTGTAAATATTGTTTACAGGTTTTACACTTCACACTATCACCCCTTGAATAGTTTGGAGCTTAATATGAGCTAAACCTTTGTTATATTCTTGAAAATAAGTATATTTGGAGTTGCTCATTGTGTAGCAACCCCTTGTTTATTAAAATAAGTATGTTCTTCGATTGAAAGTAGATTTAAATCTTTTTCAATCTGTTCTACACAAGCGACATTCGCTTTGTGTTTTTCTTCTGTTTCCAGAAGTTCTCTTATTCTGTCTTCGGAGTAGGTCACCCCGTCGACTATGATATATTTTACGGTCATTATTTCATCCTCTAGGTACTTTTTAAGAAAATAATGAGAAGTGCGAATTCTCAAAAACTTTTCTTTCCAAATAATATATTTTTTTCAAGTCATTTTTTTATTGTGTGCATTTTTTATCATTGTGTGCTTTTTTTGACTTGTTATTATTATGTTGTACAACATAGTATTTAAATGTTTCTTTTATTTTATAGAAATATTTATATGGCATACAGTACAATATATTACTTATTGATTATATAAAAGGAGGTATGAATATCAAAGACACTACAAAAGTATACAGAAATAATCGTGCTGTTCTTTCATCTGTGCCTGTTCTAATTCGTAAGGCACTAAAAATAGAACCTGGCGATAGTTTAGAATGGGATTTAGATACCAAAACAGAAGTTTTAACTATTAATATAATTAAAGCTTCTGATTAATTATTTTATTTTTTATTATACCTCTACTTTTATTATTTTTGATGGGTTACGGTGAGATTTGAACTCACATTCTACTGGTCTGGAGCCAGTTGCTTTTACCTGTTAGCTACGCACCCTATTTTATATTAGTTTTGTTTGTGAATAAGCATCTTTTATTCTTTTTTCAGCAATCTCAAAATATTCTTTGTCTAATTCTATTCCTATGAATTTTCTTCCAGTGTTGGCACATGCTACTCCTGTTGAACCAGAACCCATTGTGAAGTCTAGTACTGTATCGTTTTCATTAGTGTAAGTCTTAATCAAATATTCGAGTAATTTAACAGGCTTTTGAGTAGGGTGTAACCCAGTATCATTAACGTAATAAAAATGACTTATAGGGTATCTTTTTCCAGAAGGATTAGTAGTTTCATGCCTATCATAAGATTTAGTGCCACTTCCATTTAAAGCCGCACCAATATAACCGCGTTTAGCTTTATATGGTTTTCCTTTACTAAATTGCGGATTGTATGTGCATAATTTATTATAAAATATTGATATTAATTCATGGCGTTTTAACGGTGCTTTCTTTACATTAAAGAAACCTCCACCATTAGATTTAAGCCAAACCCAATCATATCTAAAATTTTCTATATTAGACATTCTTAAAGCACTACTAAAAGGTTCAGAGCCAAACAAAACAGTAGCTGTATTTTCATGGCTTAAAGTATTAATACAATTCCACATTTCGTCAAATGGTATTATTGTGTCCCATTTACAGGCTGTTGTTCCATATGGTGGGTCGGTTAGTACCATATCAATTCCCCCCCCTTCTAGTTTTGGCATGACTTCTAAACAGTCACCCTGATATAATTTATAATTCATAGAATTACCTCTTAATATTAATACTGTTTGTACTATTCTGTAATATCATACATTAAAAACAAAACACTATGAAGAGGATAAAATCATATGAAAACAAATAAAAAATAGTAATAATTGATAAAACTTGTTGATAGCTAACGCTAACTAATTTAGCGTTCAATCGCAAAGTATTTATGTAATATCGGTTAAATATATTATTTGTTGCAGTCATTAATATCCTCTAGGTTATGGATGTACATAAGTCAACCTAAGAAGAGAGTTAGTTAAGTGGTGTGAACACTTTTCTAACTCGTTTGTATTCTTAGATTTACTATAGAATAGCATTATACTATTTATTTTAATCATATATAAATTTAATATTCATTTTTATATTTACTAACATATTATTTTTTTAGTTAAATTTATAAACTTTTCATAACATAAATCTCAACTGGTTGCGAACATGGAAATATCTTGCTCCGAACTTGATTATTTTTTTTTCGCAACCATTTTCAACTGTTCCTGATTTTGGTACATTTCATTTCATTCATTTTTTTAGATCCAACTAGTTTTCACTACTCCATAATTTCATTTGTTTCAAGAATAACTCCAACATTGACTAATAGTATACTTAATCTTTTTTCATGCAATATAATCTGTTTTTTATAGTATACTATTGCTTCTTCATACACAAAATTATATTAGATTTTTTGATTATATAAAAAAAGTGAGAGCTCGTGGAAAGTAATATTCGTAATATAAAAATAGTATTACTAAACCCTAGTCCTGGTTAATACTTTTTTTTATATTTTTTAACAAAACCTTGTAGATTTTATTGCAAAAACCAATCCTTTTATATAGTAGAAGAAACATAAGGTAAGAACAAGAAGAACATACATAAAATAGTTCTTCAAAAACAATAAAAAAAATCTTGGTGAAAAAAATGATAAGCAATACAAATTTTATAATAAAAAAAGAATGTGAAAACGAATTTATAGATTTCAATATAGAATTCATGAGAATAGATAAAATTGACTGCACAGATTATGGTGGACAGTGGTACTCTATTAAATCCATATTGGATTTAACAAAATGCGACGAAGATGAAGCAGAATTATTTTTAAACTTCTTAGAAGAAAGTTACACAAGTATTTCTGCAGTTGCTAATAGTCAATCAAGTAGTACAGAATTACACAAAGACGATAATAATGTATTTTATTTGAATACTATTTTCATTGATAAAAATAATGATTTTGAGAACAGTTTTGATAAAGACATTATAGATTCTTTAATTTCTGATTCTATTCTAGAATTAGAGTTTGCTATTAGTGAAATTGGTAGTTACAGTGCTTACAACGAATTTAACGATAATTTAACATCTGGAGACTTAAAATCAGAATTAATGGAAAAATATAATATTGAAATCAATCATAAAACAGAATCTGCAGAAGAACAAGCTTTAGAAGAAGCAATTTTAGATGAATGTACTAATATTGAAGCATTAGAAGATAAAATTATAATGCACGATATAAATGACGAATTTGAGATTACAATATTAGAAAAATTTAATATAATGCGCAGAACTTTAGAGTTAGCCAATAACTAACTCTCATTATTTTTTTAGGTGATTAAAATGATAGTAAATATTAAAACATTTGAAATAAACGATGATAACGAAGTAGAAGAAATATCATCTGATTTTAAACACGAAGATAAAGAATATCAATCTGAAATTGATTTCAAGGAAATTATAGATATTTGTAATTCTGATAGAATCGTGGGCTTTGAATATGAATATCTTGATGATGTTGGTTGGTCACCAACTAAAGAAGATGATAGTGGAGCTGTTGCAGACATATTGGTAAATTATGAACAATATAAAGAATTAGAAATAAGGATATATTTTTAATTAATTCTCATTTTTTAAGGTGATTTAAATGGAAGAATGGAAAAAACAGTTGATGATAGGTGTTTATGGAGAAGAAGAAGGGAAAAAGAACATAGGGTTCTTTGAAAAATATATTGAAAATAAAGAGGGCTGATATTATGATTTTTTTTGAAAAAGAAATAGGTGTGTCAAAAGTCTTCTTAATTGAAGATAATGACAAAAAAGCTATTGAAAAAATAAAAGAAATTGGCGAGTGGCTTAATCCACCAGAACCAATTACTTATTCTGATAAAATAAGTTTATATGCTTATTTATATGCTTATGAAAAAGGATTACGAGATTACGACCTAACTGGGTTTGTAACAATCATATCAGGATTATTAACTGATATGTCAGCTAGTTTCGGTTCTCCAAGAAAAGAAGACATGGAGATTGAAAACAAAGCAATCGACTTTTTGAATTCGTTAGAGTTCGTAATTGAAAAAGACGCACCTCAGCGAGATTATGGGCGAGCAAAAGGAGTTATTCATTTTGTCTTAAATCTTTATTTGGATAATCAACACACAAAATTAGTTAAAACAACTATCTCTTTGCCAGAATCTTACATAATCAAAATAAAAAATTCTGTTGAAGGATCTAGTTTTTCTGATAAGTGTCGTAATCTTATTTTTGATTATTTTGAAAAGAATGAGTTGTGAGAAATCTTGGTGAAGAAAACTCACAACTAAATATTATATTATTCTTTTATATTATATTAACTTTTTCAAGGTGATAGTATTGTCATTATGTAAAAATTGTAATGATTGTAAAACATACACTTATCAAAGAACAATTGAACGAGGAAAAAACAAAGGAATGGTTTTTAAGTTTGATTACTGTAAAGAAAACTCCGAAATAGTTAGAAAATCAGACTGGACCCCTGGAACTCCGCGAGGAAAACTAAAAAAACAACGCATCATATCATCTAAATTTCGCGACAAAAGGAGCGAATTCAGTTACTTTTTCAAAGAAGAAGGATCAAAAGATGTTATCAATTTCATAGATGGAAACACTTTAAATGCAGTTTTGAAAAATATGCAGTTAATAAGTCGTTCAGCATCAGCCCAATCAATTAAAACAGGAGATAGTGTTTATCCTGGAGTGAGTAGAAGTAAAATAAAAAGTAAACACAGACAATACAATAAATGGCAATCTAAAATTAAAATCGATGGCGAAACAGAATATTTAGGAATATTTGACACAGAACTACAAGCAGCACATGCTTATTATAGAAAATGTGAAGAAATAGGGAGAGATATTAATTACAATACTGATGCTTATTCAAATTATAGACAAAAAATCTTAGCAGGAATTAATTTAGAAAAAAAGGAAAAAGAAGAAAGAACCATAATAGATGTGGGAGTTTCTGCTAGAAATAGTTTATCTGAAATTAAAATGCCTTCTGAGTCATACACCGTTTTAATTAATAGAATAAGTAGTTTTTATAGAAATAATAGTAAAATTTATAAAAATTATTTGGAAAAAAATGAAATAAAATTAAAAAAGTATAAAAATGTTTCATATGATAAAAAAGCTGAAATGTGGAGAGCTATGCTTTATTCGGATTATCCTAAGAAGTTGTTTTATTTTGAAATGTTTAATAATGAAAAAGAAGCTGTTCATGCTGTTGAAGAAAAAAGAAAAGAATTGGATTTAATAATTAAAAATTCTAAAGAGAGAATCGATAAAATAGGAAAAGAATATTTGATAAAAGGTGTTCGGAATCAGGGAAATGGTGCAAAAATCAACATGTCTAAAAAACATGTGGGAAAGACTGTGCGAATAATATTGCTTGATGAGGGTGAGGATTTATTAAATAATATGAAAGAATCAGTGGAAAAAACTGTAAGACGTTTTGGAACAAGTGGTGGTGTAACAGTTACTAGAGCTTGGCTTGGAAAAAGAGTTTTAGTAATATTATAAAAAAACTATTTTTTAAAATTATTCATAAACTCTTCGTAAACATTCATTCTTTCAGTTAACTCTTTATTTTGTTTTTTCAATTCTTTGAACTCATCACTATGAACATCTTTAGCTTCAATCTCACCAACAGTCAAATAAGGTATAATGTGGAAATAATATGGCTCCACATCATCATGACCTACTGCTTCATAAGTGTCAGTGATTTTAGAATTAAGAGGTTCACGACCTGTTAATAAGCTCAATATATCGATATTTTTAGGTAAAGTTCCTTTTTCTTCGACCTCATACATGACTTTAGGTAAATTAGTACTACAAGTTGTTGTGAAAAGCTTTCTTAAATTGTGTGCTCTGAAAAAAGAATAACCTTTTCTATCTTTCCTAACAATAATATTCTCATCCTTGTCTTTTGTATTAAAAAGAGGATTAATTGTATCTGTGAAAATATCTGACATAGAACTTGTATTATAAAAAAACGATTTTTCATTATTTTTTTTCCTTTTAATATTGGATCTAAACAGAGCAGTATCATTGCCTACAGGGTAACCCTCATCAATTCTTTTTTCAAGATAATCAAATAATGCTCTCATTGCTTGAGGGGTGTTAGAAGTAAAACAAATATTTCCACTATAGGTTGATGTTTTTTCAGGGTCAAAATCCCACACTGGACGAATATTTTCTTCGTAAGGGTCTTTTGAAAGTAAATCTTCTAATGTTCCATTATGCCATTTTTTAGTTGCTTCTAGAAAATCACCTATTGTCAGATTACAAACATCTCCATTTCTAATTCCAGATGTTGCTAAAAAATAAACAATAGCTATGTATTTTTTACTTTCCAATTTATCAACGACATATCTCACATCATCCCAATCAGGAATTTCTGTTTTCCTAGTTCTTGTACTAACTTGTGTTAAAACTGGGGATTTTGGTATTTCTATATTGTATGCTTCATAAAAAGCACGTATCATATTTAAGTTTTTTTTGATTGTTGAATTTTTGTTTTTTCTTTCGTTTTTCATGTGTAAATAATATTGTTTTAAATATTTTGTAACATTTCTTTCTTCTATGTCTAAAAATTCTTTTCTTTCCCAGTCGGGCTTTTGTTCGTTTTTAGCTTCTTCAATCATTTTAGTAGGCGTTAATCCAAAAAGATTATAAAAATGGTCAAAAGCAGTTTTATAACTTTGTTTTCTTTTATCATTTATGTTTGGTCTGTTTGTAAAAAAGTCTTCTATTTGTGGATCATCAAGCACAGTCATGATTTTTTATTTTGTTCGATGTTGTTTTTATATTTTTCTATTGTTTCGGTGACTTTTACTTAAGTTATATTATAACTAAAGTTGATGATATTAAAGAAAAATAAAAAATAAAAGTAAAAAATAGCTTTTTGAATGAGGTGAAATTATGAGTAAAAGTTTTGAAGAAAATTTAAATAATTTAGAAAGTCTTGTTAAAGAATTAGAAGCTGGAAACATTCCTTTAGAAGATGCAATTGAAAAATATACTGAAGCTATGAAATTAATCAAAGAATGTGATGAAACATTAAATGAATCAAAAGAAAAAATTGCAAAAATCAGTGAAAATGGAGAATTAAAAGATTTTGAACCATAAGATAGTATATTTATTGGACATTGCACATTTTGCTATTATTGAACCTATTAATATTAATTAATTTTTATTATAATCATTATATTTATTCAAAAATTGTTATTTTTCATTGTTTTTAATAATACTTTTTTATTTAAGGTTATTTTTAATTGTATAAAGTTTTGAGAGTTTTTTATTTTATAGATAAGTTTATATATTTCTTTATTTATTATTTATTATATAGTTAATAATTGTTATATAGGTTGTAATGTTTTTATGAAATTTATATAATATTTTTATATAGGTTGTAATATTTTTTTTATGAAATTTATATAATATTTTTATATAGGTTATAATATTTTAATGAAATTTATATAATAATTTTATTGTATAATATGAGTGGATTGTATAATATAAGGGGGGATTATTATTAAAACAAAAAAAATAGTTCCCACACTGTTGATAGTTATTGTAGCTATATTCATGCTTACAACAGTGTTAGGGACAGTACATGCTGTTAATGGCACAACTAAGGTTAAAGTCACATGGAATGGGAATGGTGGAAAAATTGGAACATCTAAAACCACAGTAACTTTACATAAAAAAGGTACACATATAGGTAAACTTCCTAAAACACCAAAAAAAATAGGATATGCATTTAATGGTTGGTATACAGAGAAATCAGGTGGAACAAAGATTACAACTTTGACAAAAATTAATAAGAAAGCAACACATTATGCGCATTGGAAAAAAAGTACAAATGCGGTCATTGATTCTAGATTAATAGGAACATGGAAAAAAGTTACAATTTTCACCCCAGCTCTTTGCACATTTACGGATAAAGGAATATTTGTCTATAATAATGCAGGAGGATCATATGCTAATAGTGGAAATTACAGAGTATCTGGTGGAAAGATATTTTTAACACATGTAATAACTCATTATGGTAGTGGATTAGAGATAAAATATCCAGACACTGTACTTGAATACAAGTTTGTGAAGGATTCACATGGGAACGATTGTCTGCATATGCCAATCATTGATTATCCAAATAAAAATTATTTAGATTCAGATTTATATGCTCATTGGACTAAATCGTCTTAAGAAATAAACAATAATCTTTAAAATAGTGATTATGAGTGAATTTCTCAAATTCAAAAAGAATAATATAATTATTTAGCTAATCTTTTATTTTAACTCATAATACATTATTTTATTTTAATTTGTAATATATTTTATATTTTAATTTATAATACATTATTTTATTTTAATTTATAATACATTATTTTATTTTAATTTATAATACATTATTTTATTTTAAATTCAATTTTTAAGTGATGTCCATTAATTTACCACTTTGACATAGTTGATAACCCCATCTGACTCAACATGGGTCTCAATGATGATTATTTCTATGGGATACCTTTCTTCTGGATCCCCAAACTGCTCTTCATGAACCATGTGTATGATTGCAGTCCCTTCGGACACGCCCTCAAAATGGAATATGTGGGTGCCACCAACACCTGATTTCATCTGACCTCTTGGATCTGAAATATATTTATCATCTAAAGCTTTAAGGCTCTCACCTTCGATAGTAAATGTCCAGGCATATGGTGTGGTTGGATTTTCTTTAAGTATGATTGTGAGTACTTTTTCTTTATAAGTGACTCTGCTGTCGTTTGTCTGCTGTGGCCCCAAATCAAGAGCAGAAATGCCAATGAAAATTCCTACCCCAACCATAAAAATCCCTATAATAACAATAATCAGTTTGATATTTTTTTTCATAGTTTTACTCCTCACAAAACAACCTTTAAATCCAGCCACATTATTATTACTATTACTAATAAATGATCACGATGCAAGAAAATTGATTAACACATATTGTTTTATGAAAGCTAAATTCTCAATCCTTGTTTTGATAGATTCTCCTTACACTCCTTTACAATATTATTTTATACATATTTTATACATATTTTATACATATTTTATAATTAAATTTTATTAAATTAAATAATTATTTATATGAATCTTATAAAATTGAATAAAATTTAGATAATTCATTAATTAAAAACTTTTGTCTAAGACTATAAGAAATTAATCATAGATTTATCATATTTTTTAAAAAAGAAATCTTTGTCATAGCTATTTATTTTAAAATTATGGATTGATTCAATAAATTCATCGGGATTTTCAATTTTTTTTACATAATTTTTATTAACTAAGTTGTCCATATGTTCTATTCCAGGTAAATCTATAATAAATGTTTTACAATTAAAAGTGAGACCTTCATAGATAGCTGTTGAATATACTCCTATTTGATATTCACTTTTTGAAAGGAGTTCATATAAAGATATTTCACTATTATCAATAACTGTAAAGTTATTTAAATTATTAGCTTCTTTGAGCTTTTTATAATTATTTTCCCAGTTTGAATATTCTCCAGGATGTAATTTATAAATAATTTGATATTTATCCTTTTGTTTGTCTTTGGAATTTTTTAATCTTTTAGCTAATTCATAGGCAAAATCAGACAATTGTTTTCCTATAACTCCTTGAGAAATAAAAAGTATTTGATTTTTGTTTTTTTTATTGTTAATGTAAGATTGGATTGTTTCTTCTAAATATGGAAAACCAATAGCTATAATATTTTCTTTATTAATTGGATAGTTAGCTACTTCTTTCCAATAGTCTCCAAAACTTAAAATCTTATTAGGATAATATTTAAGATTTTTATCGTTTGGGTTTGGATAATTATAACCTAAATGATATTTACCTATTGTTCCATGTTGTAGTTCTATAACTTCAACTCCATTATCCTTAGCTGCAGCTATCATAGATTTATTTTCATAAGCCACCACTACAAAAACATATTTTGGAGTTCTTTTTTTGAAAAGTTCATCATATTTTTTGTAACTATATTTAAAATCAAGAATATGGACTTTAATTATATTAAATAAATCTATTTCAATATTAAAATTAGAACTAATTTCTCTTTGGAGATTAGCTATTTTATCTATTTCATTGGTTTTTAAGCTTAAATTATCTTTAAGTTTTAGATTAATTAATTTTTTATTTATATATGAACCAAGAAGAATTTTATCATTGTATTTAATATAATTTTCTTTTTTTGTATAGTGTTTATTTAGATAAGGGCTTTCAATAACTTCAAAAGTATTTTTCATACTTGTAGAACTTGTATTAATGGTATTATTGTTATTATTATTATTATTATTAGTTATAAGATAATCAATTAGAAAATAGCTATAGATATCTTTGTATTGCTTATTATGAATAGTTCTTCTTGGATGATCAAATATTAATATGTCTTTATGATAGTTTCCTTTTAATGGATTTGACAATATACTGTTTTTTAGAAATGGTAAAAAAGTAAGTAATTTGTCTTTTAAGGTTACTTTTCCTTGTTGTGGTGAATCAAGGATTCCTATTTTTTTGGATATTTCTAGGTATAAATAGAATCTAATTAACTGCCAAAAATAAACTCCTTGAATTTTTATATGATTTAAATCATATTTCTCTTCAAGTGAAAAGATAATATCACACACTTCTTTAATAGATTTCTTCTTTTTGGTTTTGCTTATTTTTGACATATTACCTTTTTGGAGAATTTGATTCTTATACTTTGAAATAATAGAAGAGTTTATTCTAAATAATTATAATTTATTAAATCATCTTCTTTTATATATTTTCACTTTTTTTCCAATAATTATTTTTTTAGTTTATCTTTTCTTTTAATTTTATTATTTTATATTTTCTAATAATTATATTTTCACATTTATTTATTATTTTATAAGATTAAAAATAATATTATATATGTTTTGTATAATTTATTTATACAATTGTATAAATTATTCACATATTTGTATAAATTATTAGTACATTTGTATAAACTATTTATACTATAAATTATATACAACAGTATATGTTAGAAAAATTGTTTCATTCAAAAGCGAGGGTAAAAATTTTAAGTTATTTTTCTTTAAATCCTGAAATTAAGGTTTATATTCGTGAATTTGCTCGTATTCTTGATGAAAATGTTAACTCTATTAGGAGGGAGCTAATTAATTTAGAAAATCTTAAAATTTTAATCTGCGAGGAAAAAGGAAATTTAAAATTTTATAGCATGAATAAAGAATCGCCTATTTATGAAGAAATTACAAATATCTTTTTAAAAACTGAAGGAATATCTAAAAATCTTAAAAATGAGTTAAAAGATGAAGACATTGAAATTTTATTTATTTATGGGTCTTTTGCATCGGGAAAAGCTAAACAACGCAGTGATTTGGATTTATTCATTCTGGGGAATATGGATGAAGATATTTTAATCAAAAAAATCGATAAATTAGAGCAAAAATTTTCCAAAGAAATAAATTATACTTTATTCAATAAAAAAGAAATCAGCAATAGACTTAAAATCGAGGACCCTTTTTTGAATAACATTTTGAAAAACCCCAAAATTTTTCTAATTAGTAATGAAAAAGAATTTTCGAAAAGTATTGACTTAAAAAATAGGGAATTGGATGTTGGGAAGTGAAATAATGAATGAAGACTTATTAAATAAAGGATCAATAAAAAATAGCTTATTTCTATTTTTTATATAATTTGTATTACTTGTTTATACAACTGTATAAAAAGTTTATACAACTTTATTGTTATTACTATTTTTATACATTATAATGTCTATTATTAACCATACTAATGTTATTTACATTAAAGTTTGTTCTTTTTTTGTAAAAATAAGTGCAGCTAATAATATCACTGCTACAGTGAATATAAAGCTAACTCCAACACTAATTTCAATTGGTAAAACAGAGGATTCACTTCCAAGTATAACATATCTTAAGGCATCAACACCATAAGTTAATGGGTCAAGGTATACTATAAAACTTAACCAATTTGGTAATCCTGTTACAGGGAACAATGCTCCACTTAAAAGGAAGATTGGCAATATTACAAAACTCATAACTAGATTAAAACCTTCCATACTATCCATAAATGTAGCTATTAAAAGACCAAGTCCTGAAAATCCTATTGCTATTATTATACTAATAATTGTAGCAAAAACAAATATTTCAGGAGTCATCTCAACTTTAACAACAAATGATAATATTAAAAGAATTATAGCTTGAAGTATTGCTCCAGTACTTATTCCTATAGCTTTTCCAAAGATTATTGAAGCTCTTGATAGTGGAGCTACCATTATTTCTTTTAAAAATCCATATTGTTTATCCATTATTATTCCAATACCTGCCATTACACAAGTAAATAATATTGTTTGAGCAATAATTCCTGGATAAATAAAGGATTGATATCCTCCAGGAGTTCCTCCAAACATTGCACTGGCTCCACCCATTGCACTTCCAAGCCCCATTCCAAAAACAAGTAACCAAAGAAGAGGTGTGAAAATAGCTGTAATTATTCTAGATTTATAACGTATATATCTTTTAGCTTCTCTTAGCCATATTGTATATATTCCTTCAAATTCACTCATTCTACTATCTCCTTATTTTCTTGTTGTATCAGTAATTTTCCTTCCAGTATATTTGACAAATACTTCTTCAAGACTTGGATGGCTTAACTCAATAGATTTTAATTCAATATCATTAGTTTCAGCTAAATTAACAATTTTAGGAATTAAATTTTCTCCTTTTTCAACTAAAATCTTTACTTCTCTATCATTTTTCACTATTTCAATAACAAAACTTTGATTTTCCATTAAATTACATAATTTTTGGGTATCAGATGAAGTTAAAGTTATAGTATCTGATTTTAATTCTTCTTTAAGATTTTTAGGACTATCTGATTTTATTATTTGACCTTGATTTATAATAGCTATTTCATCACATAGATTATCTGCTTCTTCAAGGTAATGTGTTGTTAAAAGTATGGTAATGTCTATATTGTTTTTTAGCTCTTCAATATAATTCCATATAGTTTCTCTTGTTTGAATATCAAGACCCAATGTTGGTTCATCTAAAAATAAAAGTTTAGGATGATGTATAAGACCTCTTCCAATTTCAAGACGTCTTTTCATTCCACCAGAATAGTTTTTTGTATATTCATCAGCTTTTTTTCCTAATGCAATTAAATCAAGAACTTCTTCAATTCTATCTTGTCTTATATCATGTGGTACTCCATATAGTGAAGCATGCATTTCTAAATGTTCCCGTCCAGTTAAAATATCATCAAGAGCTCTTGTTTGAAAAACAATGCCAATAGATTGTCTAACATCGTTAGCTTCTTTTTTAACATCATAACCATTTATTTTAGCAGTTCCACTTGATGGGGGAAGTATGGTACATAACATTGATATCAAAGTACTTTTCCCAGCCCCATTAGGACCTAATACTCCATAAACTGTGTTTCTTTCCACTTTAAGATTCACTGAATTCACAGCTCTAAAATCACCAAAATCTTTGGTAATATTTTCTGTTTCAATAATATAATTCAAAGCATCACCTCATGAAATCTTGATTAAGTATTTTTGGATGTAATATTTAGTATTTTTAGATATTGATTAAGTATTTTTTAGATATAATATTTAATATTTTAATAATTGTTTATAATAACTGTTTATTATAATTATTTAAAACAATTTTTTATTATAAATTATTCAAAACAATTTTTTAATATATAAATTTTTTATTTTATTAAATTGTATATTTTACTGATTATATTTTATAAAATACTAACATCTTATATATTATAAAAGTTAGAAAATATTCATAAATAAGTTTTATAGAATTTTTAAATTTTAATAAAAATCTTATCTTATTTTTAGATTAATTAAAGTAATTTTTAAATTAAAATGATTTTATAATAATAATTTATAATTTCAAAATAATAGTTTATAATATAAATATAATTTATAATATTTTATAATTTCAAAATAATATTTTAATTAATATATAATAATATACTATAATAATTTCAAAATAAATTTCAAAATAATAGTTTATAATATAAATATAATTTATAATTATAAATATAAAGATTTACAATATAAAATAAAGTTTATAAGATAAAATAAAACTTATAAATAAAATAATTTTTAATAAATTTTATATAGTTTATACTATCATTAATCAGTTTTTTGGTGTTAACAATGAGTACTGGAATTAAAGACATTTCTAAAGAATTAATAAAGCGTATCGAAAAATTAGCTACTCCAACTAAAATCATGCATGTTTGTGGATCACATGAACATACAATTATGGAAAATGGTATTAGAGCATTACTTCCTCCTGAAGTTGAAGTTGTTGCAGGACCAGGTTGTCCAGTATGTTGTGTTCCTGCACGAGAAATTGATGAAAGTTTAGAACTTATTGATAAAGGAGTTACTATAGCTACTTTTGGAGATATGCTTCGGGTTCCTGGTTCTAATAGTTCTCTTGCTGATGCCAAAGCTGATGGGGCTGATGTTCGTATTGTTTATGGTATAGCTAATGCTGTAGAAATTGCCGAAAAGATAGACAATGAAGTTGTGTTTATAGCTGCTGGTTTTGAAACTACTGCTCCAACAACTGCAACAGAAATACTTAACAATCCTCCTAGTAACTTTTCAGTTCTTTCATCTCATAGATTGATACCTCCTGCTCTTGAATTTCTCATTGAATCAGGTCAAACAAATCTTAATGCTTTAATTGAACCAGGGCATGTCTGTACAATTATTGGAACAAAACCATTTGATATATTCTCAACTAAATACAATATTCCTCAAGCTGTAGCTGGTTTCAACCCATTAGATGTTCTTATGGGAGTTTATATGATACTTAGACAAATTAACAAAGGTGAAGCTAAAGTTGATAATGAATATAATAGAACAGTCCGTGAGGAAGGAAATTTACTAGCTCAGAAAGCTATGGATGATGTTTTTGATATTGTAAGCCGTGAATGGAGAGGTTTTCCTAAAATTCCTGACTCTGTAATGGAAGTTAAGGAGGAGTTTTCTGAGTATAATGCAAGAGAAAAATTTGATATAGAAGTAAAAGATGTAAAAGAAGCACCTACTGGTTGTATTTGTGGACCAATTTTAAGAGGTGTAGCTAGACCAGAAGATTGTACATTATTTAAAACAAAATGTAATCCAATGAATCCAATTGGAGCATGTATGGTCAGTAAAGAAGGTACTTGTAATATAGCTCACAGATATGAGGTATAATGGATTAAGTTAGCTTATAATAAAATAATATATTCTTATATTTTTATATATTTTATATCATTATTTTATATTTTTATAATATATTTTTATAATAAAATTCTATACATTTATATCATTATTTAATTTATTATTTTATATTTTTATAATATATTTTATAGTAAAATAATTTATTCTTATAATAAAATAATATATTCTTATAATAAGATAATTTATTTTTATAATAAATAATATATTCTTATAATAAAATAAGGCATTATTATAATAAAATAATATACTCTTATATCATTATATTCTTAAATTATTATAGGGTGATTTAATGAAAACACCAAAGATAAAAGCAATAGCTGTAGATATAGATGGAACTATAACTGATAAAGATAGAAAAGTTTCTATTAACGCTATTGAAGCTATAAGAACTGGAGAAAGTATGGGAATTCCTACAATAATTGTAACAGGAAACATTTTCTTCTATGCTTATGCAACAGCTACATTAATTGGTACTAGTGGTGGAATTGTTGCTGAAAATGGTGGAGTAATTTCCGAGCTTGATGATGAGGGTATTGAAAAAATCAAGGTTTTGGGAAATTTTTCTAAGGTTCAAAAAGCTTTCGATTATATTAACTCAGAAATAATCAAACGTAAGACTGATAATGGAGAAGGACTTAAAAAAGTGGATGATTCTGATAGTCGTTTATCTGAAATAGCCATGTATAGAACTATTGATGAAAGAATTATAAAAAATATATTAAAAGAATCAAAAGAAAACTTTTGTGTTGAAGTTTATGATACTCAATTTGCACTCCATATAACTGATGAAAATGTTAATAAAGGAACTTCACTTAAAATAGTAGCTCAAAAACATGGTTTTGATTTAAATGAAATTTTAGCTATTGGAGATAGTGAAAATGACATTGAATTTTTAAGTGTATGTGGATTTAAAGTAGCTGTAGCTAATGCTGATAATTGTTTAAAAGAAATAGCTGATTATGTTTGTGAAAATAAATATGGTGATGGTGCTAAAGAAGCTATTGAAAAATTTGTTATTAATCAGTAAATCATTATTAATTAATAATATTAATAGGAAATAATTATATTATGAGAAAATATTTATTGCTGATTTAAAATATTTATCAATGATTTAGATAGTTATCTATGATTTAAAATATTTATTAATGATTTAAAATATTTAATAATGATTTATTATAATTTAGAGTAACTTATCATAAATATGAGGAATTATATGTTGTATGAAATATCAGAAAAAGCAGAAAGAGAAATATCTAAATATTGTGATAATTATGAAATTTATTTAGAAAAAATAGAAGTTTTACAAGTAGATTCTCAAAAAAGCAACTTAAGTTTTGCTAAAGAAGAAATAAATTTTGGAATTGGAATTAGAGTAATAAATAATCAAAAACTAGGTTTTGCATATACTTCCAATATGGAAAAAATAGAAGAGGTAGCTGAAAAAGCTTATTTAAATTCAAAACTAAATGAAAAAGATGAAAATTTTTCTTTTGCTTATGAATCAAAGTTAGCTAAAGTAAATAATATTTATGATTCTAAGTTTGAAAATTTAGATATTAAAGAAGCTACTGATTTTTTAGAATCTATTATTAATATTTCTGAGGAAGAAGGTTGTGAACCTTCATCTGGAGGATTTTCTAGTTCTTGTGGAGAATCATTAATTATAAATTCTAATAATGTTTCTGCATATAATAAATCTACAGGATTTTCAGCATTTATAGCTTTAAACAGTGAAAAAAATGGTGAAAAATCGACTGCTTATGATGGTATATCTTCATGCTTTTTGGATATTGATGGTGAAAAATTAGCAAGGAATACTTCTAAAATAGCTAAAAATTCTATTGGTGGAATTAATGTTGAAACAAAAGATATGGATGTTGTTTTAGATTATCATGCAGCTGTTGGATTACTTGGAACTTTTATCAATTCTTTAAATGCAGACAATGTTCAAAGAGGAAGGTCTATTTTAGCTGATAAAGTTGGAAAAACTATTGTAGATGATAATATTTCTATATATGATGATGGTACTTTGGATGGTGGATTATGCTCATGTTCTGCTGATGGTGAAGGAACTCCTTCAAAAAGAACAACCTTAGTTGAAGATGGAATATTAAATGGATTTATTTATGATATGTACACATCTACCAAAGCTAATAATGAAATTATAAATGGAACAAGTGAAGAGAGTGTAAATAGTATAAATGAAGAAAATGTAAGTGATGCAAGTATAAGTAGTACTGGCAATGGTTTTAGAGGGGCTTATGCTACTAATCCTGCTGTAACTCCGTCTAATGTTATTTTTGATTTTAAAGAAAAAATCAATATTTCTGAAATTGAAAGTGGGTTTTTAGCTACTGATGTTTTAGGAGCACACACAGCTAATCCTATATCTGGAGATTTTTCAGTCGAAGCTAACAATGCTTTTTTAATAGAAAATGGTGAGATAAAAGAACCAGTAAAAAAAGCTATGATTTCTGGAAATATTTTTTCATGTTTAGCTAACTGTGAAGGACTTAAAAGTGAAATAAAACAATATGGTCATTTTATAATTCCTAAAATATTCTGTAAGGGTTTACGAGTTGTTGGTTGAATAGTTAATTAATGAAAGTGTAGTTGATAGATGAAAATATTTTTAATTAATGAAAGTGTAGTTGATAGATGAAAATATTTTTAATTAATGAAAGTGTAGTTGATAGATGAAAATATTTTTAATTAATGAAAGTGTAGTTGATAGATGAAAATATTTTTAAAATGGAATTGCAGTTAATATGTGGAAATAAATTTAATGGGTGAAATTATGGAATGTCAAAATTATAATATCACAAGAGAAATTGAAAGAGAAAATCTTAACTTAAATCCTCTTCAAAGAGGAGGAATTCTACCTAAAGAAGCACGTGAAGCATTATATGATTTTGGGGATGGTTATAGTGTTTGTGATTACTGTGCTGGTAGGTTAGATGAAATAGCTAAACCTTCTATCAGTGGATTTTTAGAAGATTTAGCTAAATTTTTAAATGTTGATGATGTAAGGACAGTTCATGGTGCTCGTGAAGGTAAATTTGCAGTTATGCATAAGATTTGTCAGCCAGGAGATGTGATTGTTGTAGATGGAAATGCTCATTATACTACTCACTTAGCAGCTGAAAGAGCAGGTCTTGAAATAGTTGAAGTTCCAAGTTCTGAATATCCTGAATTTAGAATAGAAATAGATGTATATCAAAAAACCCTTGAAAAAGCAATTGATGAATATGGTGAAATTAAACTAGCAGTTCTTACTCATGTTGATGGTAATTATGGTAATCTTAGTGATGCAAATGAGTTTGGTAAATTATGTTCTAAATTAGGTGTTTTTTCTCTTTTAAATTGTGCTTATTCAATGGGAAGATTACCAATCAATGCTAATGATTGGAACATTGATTTTGTTGTTGGTAGTGGTCATAAAAGTATGGCAGCGTCTGGTCCAATAGGTGTACTTGGAATGAAAAGCGAACATGCAGATACTATGCTAAAACGTTCTCCAAGACATGTAAAAAAAGAAGTGGAAATGTTAGGTTGTACTAGTAGAGGAGCTCCAATAGCTACTCTCATGGCTTCTCTTCCTTATGTAATAAAAAGAGTTAGTAAATGGGAAGAAGAAGTGAAATTATCCAGAAATTTTGTAGCTAAACTTGAAGAAATCCCGGGAATAAATCAAATTGGAATAAAACCAACCGATCATGATCTTGTTAGATTTGATACTCCTGTTTTACATGAAATATCTAAAGTTCATCCTAGAAAAGGATTTTTCCTTTATGAAGAATTAAAATCAAGAAAAATAGTTGGTATAAAAAGAGGACAAACTGAATGGTTCAAATGTAGTACTTATGGAATGACTAAAAAACAAAGAGATTATATAGCTGATTCATTTAAGGAAATTGTTGGAAAATTTAGTAAATAATCAATGTAAATAATTAAAGTAAATAATCAAGGTAAATAATTAAAGTAAATAATCAAGGTAAATAATTAAAGTAAATAATCAATGTAAATAATTAAAGTAAATAATCAAGGTAAATAATTAAAGTAAATATTCAGAAGTAAATATTCAAAATAATAGTATATTGATAGGGATATTATGTTAACTGAAGAAGATAAACAAGAAATTGGAAGAATTGCAAGAGAAAATATCCGTTTAGGAATGTTTTTTAATGATTTAAGAGAGGATTTCATGATATTACTTCGAAATCCTGATGATGAAAATGAAAAATATTATAGTTGGAGTATACTAGCGCATGATTGTTTTGTAAATTATGGAAACACCACTATGATGGAGGAATTAGTGGAAATACTTGATTCTAAGTACAATAATTATGAAATGTGGAAACAATTAGAGGAAAATTTTATTAAAAAACATGGATTATAGCCACAGCTGTTAAGTTAAGGTTCTTTTGTTTTTATTTTTAAAAACTTCGGCGATTATTAGTTGGATTTTTTCTTGGTGGAGTATTTTCAGGGCGTTCGTATTTTTTTGTGCTGGTATTGGTGT
>Ga0123353_10000233_pt1 | contig 70032 bp, 68 predicted proteins | sample TergutLab28metaG_3_FD_92763 | JGI IMG/M metagenome (GOLD analysis project Ga0123353, IMG submission 92763) | Labiotermes labralis P3 segment gut microbial communities from Petit-Saut dam, French Guiana - Lab288 P3 | ecosystem: Host-associated > Arthropoda: Insects > Digestive system > Gut ... | reverse complement strand
TCATCGTCGCCCCTCGTGCATGGTTTTACGTGGGTTCTTCACGTTTTCCTTGCACTTATTATATCATCTGGGGGCTATGATCGGCTTGCTTTCTCGACTCTTTAGGTTGTTGGGTAGAGCCTAATTATAAAAACGAAGTTGTATGTTATATGCACCTTGACGGCGGGGAGGAAGAGCCTAGCCCGTGGACGATTTGGTCGGATGGCGATTACAGCAGTAGTAGTATTCCGATGGACGAGGGGATGAAAGAAATTGCATGGGCGCATATCAATACTTGCGCAAGTTGTGGTGGTGGCTGTGCGCCGGGGCAAACCAAAGTGATTTTCGGCAAATCATTTGATGGCGTATGCAACGCTGATATGGCGTTCTATCGTCCTGACTCCGAAGTACTGGAATGTGTGAAAAAATTGTTACTTATGAGGAAAGAAAATATTGCAGTATAAGCCAGGCTGTGTAAAAACGCTGGTTTTCATCCGCAAAAATTAAATAAGGACGAAAAAACACGTAAAAATAGAAGAAAAAAATGTCCTGTTTGGGGTTTTGACACAGTCTCTAATATTTTCGGAGGTTGACATGGACAGACCAACAAAACCTTATGCAGAGGTTAAAGCCATACTTGGCGACGCAAGTGCCGCATGGGAAAAGCTCATTGGGTACGTTCGCTTTCATTACGAAATGGACGAGAATTGGGCAGAGGGTAAGTCCACTCATAAGCATTTCAATAATTTATTCATCAAACGAAGCGGTAAGGCTTTATTGTCTTTGCATTTACGTGAGGGCTTCTTTTTGGTGAGCGTTACACTCGGCGGCAAAGAGCGTGATAAATTTGAAGAACAGAGGGCGACATTCGGAGAAGCTGTTTGCAACATATATGATTCTGCCGATACGTTGCACGATGGCAAGTGGCTTGGCTTTGAGGTGCGAGATGATTCATTGATTGATGATATAATCCGCTTGGTGCAAATTAAGCGAAAACCCAACAGAAAGGTTTTCCCCAAAGAAATTGAAAAATGCGGACGTTTAGATATTGGACTCTCACATGATACCATTACAAAATATATATTGACTTAGCGTAGTAGCCTAATAAGTAAACCACCTATCTCGCGCAGTGGTAGGCGGCAATATTTATATTATATACAACAGGAGAGTATAAAAGATGTTTAATAATACAAACAAAATAAATAGAGAAGCATGGGATAAATATCAAGATGATTACATGAAGTTTCATCTTATGAAATACCCGAATTATTATGATTTTTATAGAAACGGCGGCGTTTTTCTTGAAGATTATTTAGTTTCAATAATGGGTGATGTAAAGGGATTGAAATTGTTAGATACGTGTTGTGCCGCTGATGCCGCGCAAACGTTTTCATGGCATAATTTGGGTGCGAAGGTGACGGCTTGTGATATAACGCCGTCAGCGATTAGGATAGCAAAAGAAAACGCTGAAAATTAGATTTTACGGTTGATTTTATTGTTGATGATATGCAAACATTGAAAACAGTTAATGATAACGCTTTTGATATTGTGTATGCCAGTTATCCTGTATGGTTATCTGATATTAATACGGCTTGCTTAACATGGTATCGTATATTAAACGAGGGCGGTAAATTATTGTTAAACGCCGAACACCCATTTGCGTGTTGCTTTGATAGTTATTCCCGCGAGGGCAGTCAAATATCAGATACACAATTAACAATCTTAAAAAACTATAATATTCCATCATCAGAACAATTTGACAGTTTCGACGGCACACCGCTTGCGGACAAATTTGGTGGTTGGTCTGTTAATCTACCGACAGTCGAACATTTTTGGCGTATATCTGATATTATTAACGCAATGTGTAATGCAGGTTTTACCATATCAAAAGTATATGAAAAACCTTATGAAGGTGATGAAACGGCATTGAAGAATATACCGATTTATTTAACGGTATTGGCAATCAAGTAACACTTGCTAATAAATATTATATACGCTACCCCATGGAGGTGCGTATTAACACGAAAATTCCATATAATCGTCATAGGATTAGGTTTTCGTGTGAAAGTGGATGTATAGGTTATAGACGCGATATTACAAACTACCTTGCATTTCCGTTCAAATTTCCCAAAATAAAGCCCCGACAACGAGAGAAGCCCCAAACATCAACCGTTTGGGGCTTCTTGCATTTGTATCAATCTCAACGTACAAACCCCTGTCAAGATATGTTGGGTCGGATATACCAAAAGAAGAAACGGGATGTCAATGCACCGGACACCAGTGGGGCGGGGGCGGGCGGATGTTCCATAAGCCGCGCCTACGCAATCGGACGATTAACGGCGAACGGGCGCGTTACGTGGTTGGCATCGGGTGCTTGCAACCGATGCAACCACTTCGCGTACGGAGCCGTTCATCGCCCGATTGCGTTCAGCGCGGCGTTGGAACATCCGCCCGCCCCAGCCCCACGGAATTAGAACATATAAAAACAACCCCTTTACATAAAAGCCCGCATATCCCACAAATTCGCTTTGCAAATCTGTTCGCTTATGTTGCAGTTTCATTACAACTGCTATATCATGCCCGTGTGAATATATATAAGGAAGGATGATTGCCATGACACTTTCCCAAACGGGTGCGGGGATTTTTATCCCCGGTATCGGCGATAAACCCGACGAAGGGCAAATCGCCGAAGCGTTGGCGTGTACGACCGACCTATGCATAGGGGCGCATCAGGACGACATTGAGATCATGGCGTACGGGCCCATCGCCGCGTGTTACGGCAAAGAGGGCCGACGGTTCTCGGGCGTAACGGTGACGGACGGCGACGGCTCCCCCCGCGCGGGTGTGTACGCCGCGTACACCAATCAGCAGATGAAGGACATCCGCGCCGTCGAGCAGAACCAAGCCGCGTCCATCGGGCGGTATGCCGCGCAGGTGGCTCTTTCGTGGCCCAGCCGCGGGGTCAAGGACCCGGCCAACCGCGTATTGATCGACGAATTGAAGGAAATCATCCTCGCCGCCGGCCCCGAAACGATTTATACACACAACATCGCCGACAAGCACGACACCCATGTGGCGGTGGCGATGCACGTAATCCGCGCCGTACGTGAGCTGCCGATGAGCAAACGCCCGCGCCTGATCGGCATGGAGGTATGGCGCGCGCTCGATTGGTTATGCGACGAAGACAAGGTGGTGCAGAACACCGCGCTCTACCCCAACGTTTCCGCGGCTTTGCTGGGTGTGTACGACAGCCAGATTTCCGGCGGCAAACGGTACGACCTCGCCGCGCATGGGCGCAGGCTGGCCAACGCCACGTTCTTCGCCAGCCACGCGGTGGACGACTGCGAAAGTATGTCCTTCGGCATCGATATGACCCCCCTCGTTAGGGGAAGCACGGTATGCCCCGTACAATTCATCACGGGGTACGTCGACAAGTTTAAGGCGGAAGTGGAGCGGCGCGTGGGGCAGTTCGTCGGGTAAAACCGCAAAGCGATTGTGCGGATCATAAAATCGGATTTTAAGGAGCCGGACAGATATGGAGTTTTTGGGTATTCAAACAGATATTAAGAACGTCCCGCAATACGACACGGGTTTTATCCCCATGGCGAAGTTTAACAAAACCTTCCTCGCGCAAGCGAAGAAACCGATAACCATCGCGGTGGAGCGCAACGCGGGCCTTTGCGCGGTGTACGATACCTTCATCACCGGGGTTAACACGGACGCCGACCGCTATTACGTGGAGCGTATGGTTAAGTACTTGTTATGGGCGAAGGGCGGTTATAAGGTAACCGTTTGCGGGGATGACGCGATCGGCGCATATATAAAGGAAGCGTTTTCAACCACGGGCAAATACGCCTTCGACAACGGCATGATGGCGCGCGTGTATGAAAAACCCTTCGAAGTCGTCGTTTTACCCCTTGACCAAAAACCCGCGGAAAATGAGCAAGCCAAAGCCGTCGGCGGTAAGACGGGCGGCTGCCGTATCGGCTTCGACGCGGGCGGCAGCGACCGCAAGGTTTCCGCCGTTATCGATGGCGAGGCCGTGTACAGCGAGGAAACCGTGTGGTACCCCAAGGTTACGCCCGATCCGGACTACCATTTCAACGGCATCGTGGAAGCCATGAAAACCGCTGCGTCCAAGTTGCCGCGGGTGGATTCCATCGGCGTTTCCTCCGCGGGGATTTATATCGATAACCGTACGATGGCGGCATCCTTGTTCCTTAAGGTTTCCCCGGAGGACTTTGAAGCGAAGGTAAAGGACATCTACATCCGCGCCGCGGCGGAAATCGGCCCCGATATCCCCCTTTCCGTAGTAAACGACGGTGATGTGACCGCGCTTGCGGGCGCGATGGAATTCGGCGACAACAACGTGCTGGGCATTGCCATGGGCACCAGCGAAGCGGGCGGCTACATCGACGAAAACGGCCGCATCAAGGGTTGGCTCAACGAGCTTGCCTTCTGCCCGGTGGACGCTTCCCCCACCGCCATGATCGACGAGTGGGCGGGCGATATCGGTTGCGGGGTCAAATATTTTTCGCAAGACGGCGTCATCAAGCTGGCACTGGCGGCGGGTATCAACCTCGACACCACACGTCCCCCCGGTGAAAACCTCAAAGTCGTGCAAGATATCTTCCTCGGCAAGGGTGAAGAGGCGCAGGCCCTTTATAAAGGCACCGAACTGCTCGAAGCCGTCGCGTGCGGCATCTTCCAATCCATCGGCGCGTACCTCGGCCACACCCTGCCGTATTATTGGGACTTGTACGGCTTTAAGCATGTGCTGCTTTTGGGCCGCGTAATGTCGGGCGAAGGCGGCAACATCATCCTCGACACGGCACGCAAGGTCATCGCCGAGGAATACGCGGATTACGTATTCAACATCCACACGCCCGACGAAAAGGCGCGGCGCGTAGGGCAAAGCGTAGCGGCGGCGAGTTTGTAAAAAGCATGAATTATACGGAAATGGTAGACAAAATCGTCGGATTGGGGTTGCCTTTATCAAAAATTATTTTATTCGGTTCGGTCGCGCGGGGGGAGGATACGATCCGGTCGGATATCGACATAGGGTTCGTCCTTCCCCGTCCGGTGACCCGTCCGCAGCGCCGTATGATCACCCGCGTGGTTTCCGAATATGAAACGTTGGAATCCATGCGGGATATTAATTGCTTCTACGCAACCGACGAGGAGTTTATAACGGCGGCACGGTGGAGTGACCCTTGTTTGGGTATGCGCGAGGAAGGGGTGGTTTTATGGGAAAGATGAATTACCTTGACTTTGCGTCTTCCGATTTCGAATTCGCCAAGGTTGCGTTGAAAAACGGGTTCTACACCCATTGCGGGCGGTTGTGCCAACAAGTGATCGAAAAATACTTCAAGCATATCATTGAACGGAATTCGGATAAAAAGGACATGTTGCTCATGCGCGAGCACAAGGTCCATCGGCTGTATGACCGCGTGGCGGAAATTCTCAATATCCCGTTGGACAAGTCCTTGCGGAGTGACTTGGCTACGTTGTCCGATTATTACTTCGATAAAAATTACCCCGGCGATGCCAGCGAACCGCTGGGACAACAGGAAGCCGAAGACGCGATAAACACCGTAAAGCATGTGACCGGAACGATCGGTGACGGTCTATAAATATATAAACGCAAAAACCGCGCCCGGTAGACACATCATTCACCGGACGCGGTTTTTTATTTGTAGCTGACGCGGATGTTTACGCTTCGCGGGGGCATTCACCGTCATCGACGAGACATGCGTTGTCGTAGCACACCTTCGCGCCGAATTTTATGGGGATTTGCACAAGCAGTTTGCGGGTGATCGTAAATTCGAAGCCGCAGGGATCGCCTTCGCAGTGGGTTCGGCCTTTTCTGACCTCGGTCGTACCCGCGCATATCACTTCCGGTTCCTCCGGGGTGACGTAGGGTTTGATGGTAACCGGCAAGGAAACGTCGAACATCTTGCAGGTCGTATGCTCACATGCCTTCACTTCGTGGCATTCGGGCTTGTGGTCGTTATTGCATTCTTCCTCGTAAAACATATAACAGTACCTCCTTTTTATTATGCATGTACAACACGCTAATGCATTGTATGACGCAGGGAGGTATGTGTGACAAACCGCGTTATTCGCCGGATTCCTTCAACCGCCTTTGCAAAACGGCGATGAGGGGGTTTATGAAGATGAGGTTTATGATGAGGGCGTAGTATATGCCCGTTAAACTCACCGATACGCGTTCAAGGACGTTAGCGACGGTATGGAAGTTGCTTTCCATTATATCTGTCAGAACAGAGTAACTTAACAACGGAATGATCCCTACCAATAAAACCACAAACCCCGCATATAAAACACTCTTACGGAGCAAGCGGAACAAGCCCACGGCGTCCTCAAATTTTTTATCGGGAAATTCAACGTTTTTGCTAAACGCACATTTAATGCCCGTTATAAATGCGCCGCGCCGCCCGTAGATAAAAGTTACGCTGGGGATAACGAAGAAGAAGAAAAGGAGGGAAGGCCCGTCGAAGTAAAATCGGGTGAAATAATCAAAATCCAAATCGACGGTGATAAGTTGGAATAGTAGGATGCTGATTAATATAATTGTTATACCCGTTATAAGTTTCATGGGAAACCCTCCTTTTAATAATACAAGGTTCTCTGTTATCAATCATATCATGTTACACGTTTTATTTTATAAAACTGGTAATTGGAATTAATAATAATTTTAACGGGGACAAAAACAATACCTTGTACCACCAAATTCACATTTAATAAATCCCGATCTGCATAAAGAAAAAGCACCACATCCGCAATGTGGAGGAGGTGTTGGCGTAGGCGTCGGTCTTGGTGTCGGTGTTGGCGTAGGTTGAGACCCACCCCCACCCCCACCCACGTCCCAAGGTGCCCGTTGATTTACCGATGAACTTGAACTGGGTGTTATCATATTATTCGGTTGTCCGATTTCAATTTGCGCGACGTTATTGGCGATTAAAGAAAGACTATTGGGATTAAAGGTATTTGATAATACAACTGTGTGAATGCCAACAATAAAGAGCGAGGATATAAATATTGTTATAAATAGTGTTTTTAATTTCCTTTTCATGTAAATCTCTCCATTTTTAATAAAATTTTATTTACATTATGTTTAATAAAAAACCCTCATATATAACATCCCTCCGGTGTAAATTTTTTGTATATTCGTAATATATATTTTTACAAAATTCAATGTGTGCAAATTAAATACAACAAAATAAAAAAGAGTGCGGGATTTGCACACCTATATCAAGATATGTAATGTATATTTAAACCACATCGAATTACGGGAGATTTGTTATGAAAAAGCTGTTATTGATTGTCATCATTTGTTTTGGTATCGAATTTGCGGGGGTAGCGGTAGAAGTAACGGAAAGGCAATTGAATGAAACACAAAGAAATGGCTGCGTTGAACAACCAATCATACAACCTAATTCTGCCCATCCTAAAGATCCGGTAAGACCGCCACATTCTATATGAAGCTATAGTTCAATATTTAGTGCTTTTTTAACGTAATCTCTGGTCATTTCCTTATAATCGAATCTTTTATATACATCGAACAAAACAAGCGCTTGGCGATAAAGCCTAAGGCTTTCGTCCTTATCACCCATGTCTAATAAACAACAGGCTTTGTTGGAGATTAACTGCGGTAATGTAAATAACGCAAAGGTTTCCAGGCATACGGCTATGCCTTTATCGCATAAAGGTATCGCGTCTTCGTATCGTCCCACTTCATGTAGGTACGACGTCAGGTTATACAACAACGTGGGAAGGTTCCGCCCGCGGTAACGCGGGTCGGCGCAATTCTCGTCAATGTTGCGTACCAGCGACGTCATTAGATTTATGGCGTCGTTTCGTTGACCGTTTTCCCAATAAACGACGGTCATTTGGTTAATCAATTCTATGTCGTTACTCGTCAGCAAATAATCCCCCACGTATTTTTCGTGGAAGTGGGGGATCGTGATTTCCAAACCCTTTCTAATCAACGTGAGTATCCTGCCGGGGTTTTCCTTTTTAATTATCGCGCAAGCGACCTTGGCGATAATGATAAATTGCCGGTTATTGCCATTTGACATAAAATCATCGTCAATCTCCAATTCACCCATTAATCGGTGGGCGCTCTCCGTGTCCCTCCGTGATAAATACCCTTCTATTTCGCTTTTTCGCTGCCGTTCGTCCGTGCCGATGATGTCCGCACCAAAGCCGAGGCGCTCCACCAATTGCGCCAGCTTGTCGTAGGGTGGCATATGCGCACTGCTTTCCAATTTCGATAGGGTAGTCCTATCCATGATGCCGACGGCCAAATCCTGCTGCGGCAATTTCCTTTGCTTGCGTACTCTTTTGATGAATGACCCCGCCGGCATCCCCGCGATTTTAGTCATTTCGTATCCCCCCTCTTTTTATCTAAATGTTCATGGATGTATGTCAGCGGTTACTTAACATGCCCTAATATTCTTTACGATGCGTATAAAACCTTATTATTACTGTTCCAATCCCATAAATAATAAATGAAATAAAAAGTTTAAGCGGTATACCGTGCCGCAGGTTTATTAAAAAATACTCAATCCGCGTTTCCGTAGCCGTTCTTGTCAACAGCGGCGGTACAAAGGTGCTTAAAATTAAATAGACAACCGGTACCACAACAAGAAATAAAACAATATATTTTTTTATAACCGCACCTTCCTTATAAATTTATGTATTCTTACATTCTGTAGCATTAATTAGTTCATTGAAATCCGTTAATAAACGCAATCCTTCGTATTTTTATTATTTATAGCTATGACTTACTATATCATTAATCCGCCAAGAATTTTGTGTTTTTACTATCGAAATAATTAATACGGCATGTTGAGATTTATAATAATCGTCGGGTATGAAAACCAAAAATCATTCGCCGAGGTAATTTTTATCGATACAGGTTCAGTCACCCATAAGTAAAAATCCGCTTGTTGTATTAAATTTCTATACATAGAACCGTCATATTCAACAAAATGGGGACGTTCGGGATTTAAATAAATATCATAAACCGTACGTTGGGCGAACTCCAATGAATAAACGGACTCGACCCGACTTCGTATATCATGAATAGTCCGAATATCCGGAAAACGGTCGTCCGAAAAAAGAAAAAATAACCCTTCATCATTTTCAAGCCATTGTGTCGGTTCGTGATCCAATTCCTGTAATGCAGGATTAATCCCGTAAGTAATCGGCTTATCATATCCTAATTCGATTAACATATATTCGACTTCGTTTCGTAACATGGCAAGGTTTTTAAAGATTTCCTTTGCATAAGCGTAATCAATATCCGGAATTATATCTGCCGGTATCTCTGTTGTATAATTTGCATCCGATTTTTCATTAGTTTCCGCATTTATAGTGACGTTAATTGTATTAATACTTAAATCGGGTTCCGGTTTAATTTCAGGATCAATTACAGCGCATGACGCAATAATAAAAATAAAAAGCACTAAGGGAAAATAAAATACAATTTTGACCATAATATCCATCCTTATGTATATAACATTATCCCGATTATGGATGGTTCACAACTGAGGTAACAATAATTACATAGTATACCACACGCAAATTCGATTATGTTTTTTATAAAACCGACATAACAAAAGAGCCCGAACTCTTAAAAATCGGAATCCGGGTCTTGTATAATATATACAATTTTCAAATGGGTCACATATATTGAATTTTTTAATTGTTGATTCGCATTATTAAAAGACGTATAAAACGGTTGCGGGATTACGAATCTCCGTAATAATGCGGGTTCATTAGGTAAATGGAGCGCGCCGTTATGTTTAGGCATCTTTCGCACTTTAACGGGTATATCGTACGGCTTTGCCGGAGGATTTCATCGAAATCCGTTAATAAACGCAATCCTTCGTATCGTTCCGCCCCGGTAACCCCATCATCCGCAAACGGAATCTCGAGAACTCCCGTTCGGATAAATTCGTAGGATATTTCCGCGCAATCGAGGCATTGGTTATTGTGCCCTCTTAATAAATGGTTGTTTACTGCCGGCCAAGCCCACAGGTAACCCAGCGAAACCACCGTTATCGTGATGATTGATAATATGATAATGCTTCGTTTTTTCATGTTTAACACCATACCCATACTGTCATACGCTCAGTATATATTTGTTTGCAATGCGTTCTGCTGCAAGTCCTCATCCTCCATAAATGAGCAAGACACAAACTGCCAACACCACACTGTGGAAAATGCTGGGTTTGTTTTTCACTTGCCCATTCTGTAAATGCGTTCCATTTATGTCCAAAAATGTTTGTACACGAACCGGACGCCCCGAAAGGTTCAAAAGAATAATTACCGGAAATGCTTTGGTTATTACAATTATGACCAATGGATGTATCGTATGCAATTATTTTTGTCCTTTTTATCATCGGTTCCAATAAAGCCACCAAGGATGATTCGGCGATCACCAGTTGACCGCATGGGTTGATTGTTAAATGACCCTTGTTTAGATGATACAAGATTTGCTCTACGATGTCATGATGCTGTGTGCCGACACTTTGGTTTAAATCGCATTGGTGGAATTTAATGTCTCCTCCGTATACCGGAAAAGGAGTAAATAAAAATACTGAGAGAAGCAAAAAAACCAACGCACTTCTTAAATTCTTTTTCATGATTAAATCCTCCTAAATTTTATAATTGGATTATAAATTTATATATTTCATAATGTGTGCAAAGGCATCACAAAAAAATAAAAAAGTGTGACGGATTTGTGACGGATTTTCACACTTTTGTCGAAGCATATGGAATAAAATCGAATCCAAACAAATTATAGGAGGTTAGTTATGAAAAAGATGTTAATGATGGTTATCGTCTGCTTGGGTGTTGTATTGGCGAATGTTGCCGCAACGGAAACAATCATAAAACAAAAAAATTATATATCGGCGTATTGTTGTGTTGAATACGAAATTTTTCAACCGTATTCAAACCATCCCCCGCAACCTATTAAACCGATGCCTAATTTGTGAATTGGGTGAATCACAACGATATACCAAAATTATCTTTGACAAATAATCTTTCGGTTTCCTTGTGGTCAAACATTCTGTAGGCGTCAAACAAATAAAACGACTGACGGAAAAGATGGAGACTTTCATCTCTATTATTCATATCCAGCAGGCAACAAGCCTTGTTGGATATTAATAAAGGCAATGTAAACAATGCGTTTGCACTAAGACATAAAACAATACCCATATCGCATAAATGAAGGGCTTCCTCGTTGCGTTTCATGTCCCGTAAATAAGACGTCAGGTTATATACCAAAGTTGGATAATGTTGGCTGCGATATCGCAGATCCGCGCATGATTTATCAAAGTTACGTATTAAAGCCATCATTAAATCGATGGCTTTGTCGCGTTCCCCGGTATCCCAATATGTGATAGTTAATTGATTAATTAATTGTATGTCATTACCGGTCAATAGATAATCTTCAATGTATTTTTCATTAAAGAAAGGGATGGTGATGGATAACCCTTTCCTGATAAATGCGAAAATTTTACCGGGGATTTCTTTCTTTATGATTGCGGCGGCAACCTTGGCGACGATAAGGAATTGCCGGTTGATTTCATTCGAAATAAAACCATCGTCATTTTCCAATTTATCAATTAACCGTTCGGCAAGGTCGGTTTCCCTTCGCGATAATAAACCTTCAATTTCACCTTTCCATTGCCGTTCATCCGTACCGATAATATCCGCACCAAAGCCCAAGCGTTCCACCAATTGCGCCAGCTTATCGTAGGGAGGCATGTACTTCCCTTTTTCCAGCCTTGATATTAGGGTCCTGTCCAAAATGTCGATAGCCAATTCCTGTTGCGACAACCTTCTTTGCTTACGTACTTTTTTAATAAAAATCCCCGCCGGCATCCCCGCGATATTAGTCATTCCGTATCCACTCCCCTTTTATCCGTTTGTTTGGTTTCCCATCATATTGTATGCCGTCATTATACAATAACCCTGCGCATATACATATATAAATTTCAAAAGGGGGCCAACCATGCCAATGTCAACGCACCGACCCGACCGACCCGATTTAGTGCGACCTGAGGAGAAGAAACGAAGCGCGTCGCGGCATATGCTGCAGGTGGATAAGCGGGAGCACGTACAAGTGACGGGACTCATTGATGTGATTTCGTTTGACGAGGAATCGGTGATCGGCGAGACTGAGATGGGCGTCATTATTATTAAGGGCGGTAACCTGCACGTAAACAAGATCAATTTGGACAGCGGGGAGCTGTCGGTATCGGGTGAGATCGACGGCGTCACGTACGAAAACCCCGGCGGTCCGGCTAAGGCGAAATCGTTGCTGGGAAGGATGTTTCGATAAATGATCCTATCCATGCCCGCGCAGGCGTGGCTGTTTGTTGCCACGGTGGTGGTCGGCGGCGCGGTGGGTGTATTTTATGATTTTTTTCGGGTCTTACGCAGGACCGCGCCGCACGGCAAATGGGCGGTCCAACTGGAGGACCTGTTTTTTTGGCTGGCGGTGACGGTATTGGTCTTTTATTATATGCTGCACCGTAATTACGGCGAGATCCGATTCTTTGCCTTGCTGGGTATGGGGTTGGGCGTTACGCTGTACTTCGTCACCGTCAGCCGTATAATCATATGGGTAAGTGTGGCGGTGGTGGAATATATAAAGAAGGTCGTAGCCGCCGTCTTTCGTATTATCCTGCTTCCGTTGCGTTTGCTGCTGGCGTTCGCCGCACCGCCTGCTAAGAAGGCGGGACAATTCGTACACAAACGCTTGCGCGGCATCAGGCGTTATGGCAGAATGAAGGCACGGAAAACCGTCCGCAATTGGGCGGTGATACGGAAGAAGGTATAAACGCATGGAAAAAAAGAAAACCCCGATTAAAAAAAAGAGAAGGATACGCTGGCTGTTGTATATGGTCTTTTGGTTGGCGTTGGCGGGGTCCTTTGGGTGGCTGGCGATCGACCAAGCCGCACTATATTCCGCGTTGCGTAACGATATCGAGCAGGTTAAGGTCGAAATCGAACGCGCCGTAAGCGCGCATGAGGAACTGGAACGGCAGATCGCCTTCATCGGCAGCGATGCTTATATCGAACGTCAGGCACGGGAGCGGTTGGGCTTGGTAAAACCCACGGAAATTATTTTCCGCAATATAGCGCGGTAGCTTCCGCGTAATTTTGGGCGGCGGTTACCGTCCTTTTTTTATTTCGGCAATCAATGCTTCAACGTCGCGTATGAATGCCTCATTCTTTTGTGTGATACCGTCGATATCCCCCGCCAACGCCAACTTTTCAAGTCCCACGGCGCGTTCCGCGATATCGGTCGCCCCGATGCTTGATGCCGCGCCGTTTATCGTGTGGGCGTCGATCGCGTAATCATTTAGGCTTTGCGCGGACGGCACGCGCATACGCGTCAGTTGCGCGGGTATGTTTTCGGCGAAGGATTGCAAAATATTATTCAACATTTCCGCGTCGCCGTCGTACAGGGCGAGTGCCGCCCCCGTATCGACGTGCGGCAGTCCGTATACGGCATCGTTGCCTTTGTTATGTACAAACCGTTTGAGCACCGCGCTGATACTTTCGGAGCTGAGGGGCTTGGGCAGATAAGCGTCGAAGCCCTTATCTAAGAAAAATTGCTCCGATCCCTCGTCGTTTTTACCCGTAAGCGCGATAATGGGTACGCGTACGGCATAATCGGTGCCTAACGCGCGGATACGTTTGACCGCGTCGGCGCCGTTTATCCCCGGCATCATGTAATCCATAAATATCGCGCTGTACAGGGGTTTGCCGTGCCTGACGCGCTCGACGGCCGCTTCGCCGCCCGATACGCAAACGGGCTTGACCCCGTGCTTAACAAACGCGGACACGGCGACGGTTAGGTTGGTGGGGGAATCATCCGCGATCAACACATAATCGTGCGTGTCGGGGGTATCCTCTCCGTCCCCGTCCGATACGGCGGGAAGCACCCATTCGCGCAGGATTCTGTCCAGCCTTGCCGTATCGATGGGCTTGGGCAAGAAGGCGTTGAAGCATTCGCCGAGGAACATCTCCTCGTTACCCTCTAAGGCGTTTGCGGTCAGCGCGATGATGGGGATATTAGCCGCATACGGCGTACCCAGCGAACGGATACGCTGCGTCGCTTCTATACCGTCCATACCGGGCATCATATGGTCCATAAAAACAGCGTGATAGGAAGGTTCGCCCGTTCTTATCCGAATTATGGCGTCTTGGCCGTTGGTTATGCAGTCCACCTTCATCTTGTATCTGCTCAGTATGCCCCGCGCCACGGCGATGTTGGTGGGGGAATCGTCCACCACAAGCACCCTCGCATGGCTCAGGTCGAGCCGTTCGAGTTGTTTTACCGGCTTTGATTCCGTGTAGGTAAAGTTGCTCAGGGATGACAGCGTCCTGTACGTGATGCGTTCGTCGGATACAAAACCTTGGCGCAGGGTAAAGGTGAAAACGGAACCCAAGCCGTATACGCTTTCCACGGCGATGGAACCGCCCATCAATTTCGCCAAACCCTTCGCGATGGAAAGCCCCAGCCCCGTACCCTCGATGGCGCGGTTGGCTTGGGTGTTCACTTGGTTGTAATCGGAAAAGATCTTATCCATATCCTCGGGGCGCATACCGATGCCCGTATCCTTAATCGTGTAGGTGAAGAGGATATCATTACCTTCACGTACGCAATCGACCTTAAGCGTGACCGTCCCTTCGCGGGTATATTTAAACGCGTTGCCCAACAGGTTGATCAACACCTGCTTGACGCGCAGGTTGTCGCCCATCACGTAGGCGAACGGCTCACCGCATACGTCCAATATAAAACGGATGGGTTTGTCTTCCTTTTTAACGCTGCTGATGGTGATGGTGTCGTTAAGCATGGAGGCCAAGTCGTACCGTACTTCCGTCAGCGTAAATTTTTTGGATTCGATTTTGGATATGTCCAGAATGTCGTTGATTAATTCCAAGAGCGTCCGCCCGGCGGTGTTTATCTTCTTCAAATAATCCGAGGCGACGATTTCCGCGTTTTCCTCCTCCAGCAAAAGCTCCGTAAAACCGATGATGACGTTCATGGGGGTGCGGATTTCGTGGCTCATATTCGCCAGGAAGTTGGACTTGGCTTGGTTGGCGGAGGCGAGGGCCACGCTCATTTCCCTTTCCCGATCCAATTGTATGGCGAGCTCGTGCGTGGCGCCGTTGATTGCTTCGCGCAGTTCGGTGATGTCCTTAAACAACAACACCTTGCAAAGCGCGTCGCCGTATTTATCCTTCTCCACGGTAAGCATAACGTCGCAGATACGCGTACCGCGCGCCGTTTGGACGGGTATGTTGTTAAAATCCCTGTCGGTGTCCCAATCATCCAAACAAACGATGTCGGCGATGGGTTTACCGGCCTTATCCGCGCCGAAGAAACGCAGCGAGCTGTTATTTTCCAAATACACGACGTTGTTATGGTCAAGCACCAGCGTGGGTATCGTAATGGATTTGAATATGTATTCCGCCACGTTGCGGACGGTGATGTTCATGGTTTTATTCCTCTTCATGGAGACGAACAGGTGAAGCGACGCGGGGAACAACAAAACCGAAACCAGCGGCGTAATCGTAAAGTCGGTAAACGCGGGTATGATAAAATCCGTCACAAAACCTACGGGCGCAAACACGATGGTAAACAATAAAAACGTCCGCTGTTGGTCGCGGATACGCTTCATGGTGGAATGGGTCCACCACTTGATATGCGCGACGAAAACGAAGACGCACAGGATAAACACGTACACGCCGACAAAACGGAAGAACGCGCTTTCCGCGTAATAGAACTGCGTACCCAAAATCGTTTCGCGGAAAAAGACATTGTCATAAAAAATGATGACGGCTGAAAGGAAAACCGATATCCACACAAGCAAATGGCGGAAAATAAACCGCGTGGCTTTGTGTTTGAGTGTAATCATGTTGGAGGTAAAACGTATCCACAAGGGCAGGAACATAAAATAAGCGATATAGGCGATCGTCCAAAAGACGCGCAGCAATTCATGGTCGCGCGAAAAGGTCATAAACCCGTAGAACAAACACGCCACGAAGACGCACATACCCGCGATCAGGTATTCGCGGAAGACCTTGGACCTTATTTCATTAAAAATGTCATGTATAAAGACATATAAATACCCCACACTCACGACGAAGAACATCATCGCCGTCAGATGGGCGGGGTTGATCGCGTTAAGCGCGTTCATGCTATTTTATTCCGAATAAACGAAGGAGTTTCCCCCACCATCCGTCCCGTGAAGTTAACGCGCCGCTTTGGCCGGAGAGGGTGTATTTCTGGTTTTCGTTCCGGTAGAGCAAGCCGTTCTTCATGAGTATCCAGTAGAAGGCTTCCTTCACGCGGAAGGGTACGGGCGGGCCGTCGATATAGCCCTTTTCGATCGTTTCGTTGGAATTCGGGTTGACCACCTGCTCCACGGTGGGTTTTTTGCCGAGGGACGAAACCGCGAAGCAATTAACCGCGGCGAAGCAACCCATGGCGTTGTTTACCAGCGCGTCCTCCCGCAAATGGGCGAACAATTCGCGCACCTCAAGGTTTAATGCTTTGGCGCAACGCATATTGAGCGCATCCTTGTGCGATTCGTCGTCCAGCAAATTCTGTATACGGTTTTCGGGCTTGTTGTCGAAGAAATCGAACCGTGCGTAACGGAACAAGTCCGCCTTGGACAGCGCAAGCGCAAACGGTATCTTTGACTTGTCCTTCTCCAGCCCGATGAAGTAGTTGTACAGGGTATTGAAGATATGTTGGTTGGAGTTGTCCGCGGGTACGGCATCGATCAGCGCGTCGTCCGAAAAACGGAACAAATCCTTAAGCATGTTGAAGTTGGTGGGGTCGGCGAGGAAGATAAGCCCCGAGGAATCGCGTATGTTAAAGCCGTTCTGCCGTATCGCGTGGTCGTCGCGCAGGTCCTCGCCCGCTATGTCGTAGAAGATGATGTCGAGGTTGTTCTCCGCCACGGCGCCGCCTTCGGTTTTGTATTGGTACCAGAAGTTAAACGCGAAGGGGGGGATCTTTTTGCGCTTGGTGGAGGAGACCAGCGTATGTTCCTTTAAGAGGGGTTTTTGGTAATTTTCCGTGAATATATCGCGCACGCGCGCGTCGCCGATGAAGGTCAGCTTGGACGTAAGGTCGGGGTTGTTTTCCAACTCCGCGATGAGCATGGTTAGGAACACCGACTTACCGCTTCGCGCGTCGCCTAAAATGGAGATGAGCAGGGTATCGCGCAAGCCGTAGCCGGTGGGCAGTACGTTGTGGCAGTTAGGGCACAGGCGTATATCGGAGGTGTATTTATAACCTTTGGGGTCCACATAGGTGATTTGGTCGATCAACCCGCGCCGCGCGAAATCCTCCTCGGAATAATGTACGCCCTTGTCACCCAAAGAAACGGCGGGGTATTCCATGGCATTCTTTTTGGCATCGGTGGGAGAGCTTTGCAAGATTTCGAGGTTATATTTTTGCAAATGCAAGTCGAGCACCTTGTCGGGGCCCGATTTGCGCGGCCGCCCGCGGGTCTTTACCGCTTTACCCTCGGATGCGCCCGAAAGCCTGAAGTCCGCTTCCCTATGCCCAAACTTGTGACAACAGTATGGGCAGATGACATGCCTTTTTGTCGCTTCCATCGTTACACCTTCCTATACCAATGCGATGAGATGAGCGTATTCGTCATTTATGAAAAAGCGTATGTGCTGGGTTTTCTTAATGTACATATATCCGCCCGCCATGATCCCCTCGTCCAACGGATAGGTGCCGATCAAACGGCTGTATTCGTACAGGTGATATCGGAGGGCATCCTTACCGATGGCCGCGGCGTGGCCGTCGTCGAACGTTATCGTAAAGCTCACGCGCTTGTACGGGCCGAAGGGTATGGGGCGGTTGGTGATGCGCAGGTGCGCGTGTGCCTTGGCGTGGAGCAGGTCGGTAGTGAGCGCGGGCCCGTACACGGTGATCTCCTTGTCTTGCAGGTACGCGGGCGCAAGGATGTAACGCTTGGGCTCCGGTCCGATGGGTACGGCGTAGTGGGCGGCCAGGTTGCGTGTGATGACGGTATGGCGCGCGGGGTTTTGCATCAGGTATTCGAGCGGGTCGTCGGGGTTTTCGGTTGTCGCCGCGGCCAGCATGTATTTTACGTCCGCGTTTTTCGGCCATGTCCACGACAGCAAAACGTTGTTCTCGAAATCGGTTTGCCATTTGAAGCGGGTTACGGCCATGTCGGGTTCGGTATGGGGGCGGGTAACATAAGTCCTCATATATAACGACCCATCCGAACGCAACGCTCGGGCGACGGCCTTCGTTTAGCGATACAAATCCGCATAATATAAATCCCCCGGCGCGAACGCCCCCGCATGGTACAACACGCTTACGCGGTCCGTGGCGGAATCCGTAAAAAGGTTGACCCGCCCGAGGCCTTGCGACTCGCATCCCCACTTTACCTGCGCGGCCCAATCGGCGGGCATGTGCAGGTTCGCTTCACCATACAGCACCGATGAACCGGAGCGCAGGCGTATATGCGTATGCCGTGCCTTGACCGCCCATTCGGTGATGGACGTATCATCGGCGACATAAGTCAGCATTTCGGTAAAGGAACGGGCAAAAATCGGGTCCGTCAAAATCCGATTGTCCACGTATTCCTCCAAGGGTAAGGTCGGCGAATCCGCGGGGAGCGGTTCCCTCAGGTACATCAGCAAATCGCGCAGTGCTTGCGTGTTCCTCCTCGCATATTCGGCGAAGAGGTTTAAAAAATAATCGCGGGTATCGGACAACGGCGTATCATCGGCTGTGAGGGCTTGCGCGTCACGGTCATACGGGACGCGTATTTCGGTGATAAATTTGAGCCGTTCTTCCAATCGGGCGTTGATTTCGTTTACATGGGACGCTATTCGCGTCAATGCCTCGCCGTATTTTTTGTGTGATCGGATTTGGAACCTGCGTTTTAAGTATTCGGCGGCGATCGTGTAGGGGTAATGGGGCGTATGCTGTATAAACGATAACGGCAGCTTGTCGGCTTTGAGCGTTGCCAGGTCTTGCGGTGTGTCGAGCCATGTCTGCAAGTTTTTTTGCGCGGTGGAAACGGCCATTTCGTTGTTGTTGATCATATTGCTGATAAAAATCGGCCATTGCCCGTTCTGTTTGGTAACCTCCAACGCGTCGAACAGGCCGAATCCGCTTAAGAGCCGTTCAAAATCGGATTGTTCCATCAATTCCGCGGGGGGTGTGCCGTCCGGTTTCGGCAGGTCCCTGTCGGCTATCGTATCCAGCCTTGACCCGAACAAGCGGCTGATGATCGTACGCCGCGTCATCTTATCGCGGATGATCTTATCGGCTTCGGGCGGCAGGGCTATACCGGAGAGGAATTCCTCATCGGGTTTCCATAAAGCGGCTTTGCCCCCGGTCGAATCTAAGGTTAACGGCGGCGCGGGCATCGGCGGTATCGGTAAAGGCTTCAAAAGCGCGGAGAGCAATAATGCGCGCAAGGCTTTTCGGGGTATCTGTAAGCGTTGGCTGCCCGCCGTCAGGAAAGGTTTTCCTCGGCTTGCATTTTGCAAGAACAAAGGCTCGTTGTAGCGGGATGCGTCGGGCGGCACAGCGTATTCGCGCGGTTCGCCGTCCTTAAACAATGTCAGCAGCGCGATGGTTTGTAATACATCAACCCATGGGGTATAGCGGGATGCGCTGTTAAGGTTGGAGAGCAGGTACACCTGCGCATCGGGAAAGCCGTCCTCCAGTACCTCCATGGCATTCCTTCTGTGTTGCCGATCGGTTTCCAATGTGCTTGTTTCGTCGGTGAGCCAATATACGTCGGTAATCAGGCTCGAAGGGTACAAGGGCGACAGGATATCCTCAACGTGTTCGCGTATGGCGATCAGCTCATAAGCGTCATGCAGGACGTACCCCACCCGCGCGATCCCCACGGTCGCGTAGGAATGTTGCAGATAATCCCGTTGTATGCGGTTGATTTCCGCACGCAGGTGTGTTTTGTCGTTTACATCGGGTACGATCACACACGCCGCGGCCCGCAATCGGTAGCTTGCTAACATACGGGTCAAATCGGGGGCCAACTCCGCCGCCGTCCCCATCAATACGAACAACGAAGGGTTGGATTGCCGTACGGTCACGATAAAACAGCCTTCTCCTTCATAAAGACATCGAGCATCGCTTTATAGAACAGGCGTTTTTGCGCACCGCCCCGTTCGTCTTGGTAGACTTGGTCGAGGTGGGTCAGCTTATCGCGGTAGGCTTCGATATAATCGTTGATCGTACGCAGGATGGGGTCATATTCGTCGTCCGCCAAGCGGTTTTCCGCGTCCTGCGCCCTTTTTTGCAAATAGGCGCTCAGGCTGTCATCCAGCGCGAGGTAGGCTTGGAACACGTCGTATTCCACGAAGGGGTCGCTCACGCGCTCCATCGTATATAAAATATATTCAACGTCATCGTAGAAAAATTTAAAGTTCTTGCGTTGCTTTACGATAATGCCCATATATAACGCCTGCGCGAAGTGGTTGTAACGCACCTCGGCCATGTCGATCTTATTGAGTTGGATGATCAACCGTTCCACGTATTCCTGTATCTCCACTTCCTGCGCCATACGTTCGTTGAGGGCGGGCATGTAGATGAATACCCCTTTGGCGTATTCCTTATCGGGATAATCGCTGTCCGGCAGGAATTCCGTGTCGAACAGCGGCTGACGGTATTTAGAACGATCGGGAGATGCGCCGAACCCCTTTAAATCGGCGATGACGGCGCGTGCCTGCGGCGCGGAGAGGGTCTTTTCCGCGATACCCTTCTCCACAACGGCGTAGCGGGCGTTTATATCCACCGGGTCGCCGTAGTAGCACACGTAGCGGCGGCTCTTTTCGTCCAGTTTAATCAATCCGTAGGCCAACGCACGCCCAAAGACGCTGCGTATGCGGTCGTTGCGCGTCCGTTCGCGGTTGTTTTCGTAGTCCGCCGTCCATAAACGGTCGTAGTTGGGGGAGGGGAGGTTGCGCCAGTTCTTCTGCTCGCTTTCATAAAGGTGGAGGCCGGGGATTTTATTCAACGACGCCTCGTACACGGACTCGTATTCGTTTAATTCCTTATAACCGTATAAAGCGACCGCGATTTTCAAATTAAGCATATACAGCCTGTTCACCATGCGGCTGTATTTGATGCTGGAAATCCGCCCCGACACGGACTGCGCGGTGGCGCGTATCTGCGGCGCGTTCGCGGGGACGGAAAGGTAGGTGTACGGCGGAAAGGTGATTTGCAAGCCGCCGGGTACGTGGTTCATGGGGAACATGACCTTCGAATCCTCAGCCAACGCCGAAATCTTTTCGTTGATGTATTCCTCGGCGGGGATATTCTTGTGCTTGGCCATCATCACCAAATAATAATCCAGTGACTTGTACATAACCCCTTGGAACTGCGCGGTCACGAACTTATTGAGGTTTTCCACGATTTTATGGTCCTGCGCGGGTTGCCACGATGAATCCTTCAACATATCGCCCAACAGCCGTTTTAACGCGGCCTTGTAATCTACGGTTAAAGTGGGGTCTGATTCCGCGTCGAAAAATTCGCAGAATTCCTGCGGCTCGGCCAAATTACGCGTAAAGGACTCCGAACGGGATAAATCGGTGTGGCGTAACGTGTGGAACTTATCGAATAATTCCTTCAGCGTGGTGAGTAGCTCGCAATACGGCTCGATTTGACGTTCGCGGTAATCCTCCAGCGCTTTGAAAATGACTTCGTAGATACGGTCAATGGCGTCGTATCCCGCGTTCTTGTCCATCGCTTTTAAATAGACTTCATTGGTCTTAACCGCGTTGGCGGCTTGCTGGTTTTTCGTAAAGCGGGCAAAAAGGGACTTTTGGTTAAAGCGGTCGATGGCGGCTTGGCGTTTGATTTCCAACGCTGCGACGGTATCGCGGTGCTCGCGCTTCATTTGGATGTCGCGCTTGCGTAAGCGGTCGATCAATTTTAAGACGGAATTTTCATTCAGTTCGTCCAGTTCGCGCAGGGTAAAGAAAGGCCCCATATCAAAATCCGTGAAGTGCTGGGTCAGTAAATGGTTCCTGCCGTTAAGCGATTGGATGAAGGTATCCGTGATTTGCGCCGCGCGGTTGTCGTAATGTTCCTTCACGCGGGCGATTTCCTTCTTTACGGCTTCTTCAATGATGTCGGGTCGCTGGGAAAGCACCGTGCGGTCATATTGCTTAAGGTCGCGCATCCGCGGTTTGCCTTCGGCCAAGGCGCGCTCCAGCGTCGGAAGGTCGATCTTCATCGCCTCCAGCGCAAGCTGCGCCGATTCCGTACCGGGGGATTTGTCCATCAACGGTTCGAGCTCGTCGAACATGTTGGCCGTAAGGTAGTTGATCAAATATTCCAAGGGGAGCTGCGCGCTCGCCGCGCCCACGATGTTATAGATGTAGTTGACGGGTTGTTTTTGCTGGTGTGTGGTGAGGAATGCGGCTTTATTGTTTTCGATATTCGACAGGTAGGAATTGATCGTATAGCTTTGGCCGTCCACGGCCTCCTCGCTGGCGATGAAGTTGATGACCGTTTCCGCGGCGACGTTCATGCAATAGTTCTTCGCTTGGGGGATGAGCTTGCCCATTTCGTCCTTCGCGCTGACCAAATGGCACAAGTCATAAGGGGGACGGTTGGTCTTTACGTCCAAATCGGCGTAGGTATGCTCAAATGTTTCGCCCGTTTGCTCGATGGACATCAAATAATCGAGTTCCTTAAGCGCGGCAAAGCCGTTGGCCTTGATGTTAAGCGCGGCGGAACCGTCGATCATGGAGTCGGACAACGTTACGTCCGGCAGGAAGATCATGCCGATATTTTCCGTTTCAAATCCCTTTTGCGCGGCGAGCTGGCGTATCATGTAGGGGATGTCGATAAAAATGCCGCTTCCCGTACCCCCCGCGCACCCGACTAATATAAATACATATAACAGGTCGTTGGCGTTGCGGATGGCGGTCAGGCGGCTTATCTTGTCGTTGATTACGTTGACGACGCGGTTGGTGTTGATGGCGAGCAGGAAACGCCCGGCTTGGCGTATGCCGCCCGCGCCGTGGCGCACCTGCTGTAAACGCAGGTTGTCCGCTATCCATTCGTGGGTGGAATGCTTAAATACCGTATCGCGGTTTTTATAGATCGAGGTGAGGTTCGCGTTTTCCAACAAAACGAACTCATCGTCGTTGAAGGTCATGTCCATGTATTTAAGGTTTAGGAGCGTTTCGTCCGAATCGATGCCGATATATTCCACTTGGGACGGCTTATCGGGCGGGCGGGCGCCGGCTACCACGGGCGGCAGGCGGAAATGCCTGTTGATCGCCTTTTTTACGCGGATCAATGATTCAACACCCGTACCGCCCAAGCCCACAACCAAAATAGGCTTGTCGATAACCTCGGACTTGGTGCTGAGCGTGGTGATACCCCCGCCGTATTCAACGTCAAGCGTTCGCAGGTCCGCTATGATCTCAGGCGTCAATTTCATCGGGTTAGGCTCCCTGTGAAGGATATGGATCGCATCAATTTATCTCCGCCCTATACGTGATTTCCAGTTTTGCGTTCGAGTCCTCGTTGGAGAATATCAACTGCTGGTTATCGCCCCATACGATGTTCTTGCCGAACACTTGCTCGTTGTCCATAATTACGCAGCTCGTTTTATTGATCAAAAGCAAAACAGGATCGCCCGCTTGCAAACCGGGCGCAATACTAATGTCGCCCAATTTTACGGATTCTAAAATCCGATCCGCTTTGCTCGTCAGGGATTCTTTCAAAAATTGATGCAGGGAAATACGTCCCGTATACGTGTTTAAATCGGGCGCTTCCAAGGAGGTGTATTTGCCGTTGGGCAATAAACCGCGTACCTCCAAGTAACCGTTGAATATCTTGGTTTTGGGTTTGCGGCCGACCGCTATGATCAGAATGACCAACAGGACAGCGCCGCCGCCCGCGATCCATATCCATACCGGGATCCCGTCGCTTTCATTGTCCGCGGGGCGGGGTGTGGGTGCAGGCGTGGGGGTCGGCGTCGGTTCGGGTGTGGGTGAAGGGGTAGGCTCGGGCGTCGGGTCAGGGGTGGGTTGGGGCGTGGGGTCAGGGGTAGGTTCGGGTTCGGGTTCCTCGAACGCAATCGTGATAAATGCGCTGCCTACGGAAAAATGCGGGTGATCCACCCATACGGTTACATGCACGTCGTCGCCCGTTTGGGTCAGATAGTCCACGCTGAAGCGCGTGCCGGTGTTTTCCATCGGCACGCTGTACAAGAGCTGCATAAAGCGGTCATACACCTGAAGCTCCGCGACCGCGCCGTTAAACAAATCCGCGGGCATGATACGCGGGTCGGCGAAGATAAAACCGGCGGTGACAGTGACGGGGTTATTCGGGTTATACAAAAGGCCCGCGGCACCCGGTTGGGTGGCGGACACGGTAAGGTTCACGTCGAAATTATAGATAAGGTTAACGGTGACGCGTTCGTCGGGTAACCCCATGACCTTAAGCGTCCAGTCGCCTACGGCAGGGGTGAGGGCTTTGATCATGGTGTAGCGGCTGGCATAGGAAATAATGTTATTCGTGTCGTTGAAGGGTACTTCCTCGCCGTCGGGGTTGATAAAACGCACGTTAAGCAACGGATTTTCGGAAAGCATGATGATATTCGCCTCCGCTACAAACGCGGAAGGGATGGAAATCGTGATTTCGGTATATTCCTCCGCCACCGCGACAAAATCCGCGATCTCGATAACCGAGGTGCGTATATGGCTGGCGGATATTTCACTGAATACCATGGGGAGGGCGGACGCTTCCTGGATGATGAAATTGCGGCCCATCGTACGTTCGGATATTTGCCGCAGGAAATCGACGTTGACCATACCCGAATAATTGAGCCCGACGGTGTATATCGGGGCGATGCCCGTCACCGCCTGCACCGCTTTCCACGTATCGTCGTAGGACATGGCTTCGGTGCGGTTTGGTTGGGCGGGGTTGATTTCGATTGTGCCGTCGGTGAAGAGGACGATGAGGGGGCTGTTGTTCGGATCGCCGTGGGCGAGGAGCATTTCGGCCGCGGCGTTAAGCGCCAAGCCGATGTCCGTCCAACCTTCGTACTGGAAGCGGGAGATACGCCTGCGCAGCGCGTCGCGTTCCTCGGGCGTATTGACGGGCGTCAGCGGGATGACCGTACCTAACGTACCGTTGAATTCCACGATACCGATGCGGGAATTACGTGTTTCCATCATATCGATAAAGAGCTGGGCGGCTTCCAGTGCGGTCCTGTCCCTGTCGGAGTTGCGCATGGAGCCCGATGTGTCGATTACAAGAATTGCGTCGATGCCTTCCGCCGCCGTAACGACGGCTTGCGTGGGTATGGGTATGGCCGTGAGGAGACTTGCGGCGACCAATAACAGGATTGCATTTTTGACGCGCTTAATCATCAGAAAAAACCCTTTCGACCCCTAAGGGCAAGGCGTTGGCACAGACATGGGTAAAAAATAGATAGATTGAATCGTATCATAATATAACCGTTTTTGTTTGTCTATAGATTTTATGAATAATTGCCGAAAAATGGCGAAAAAAAGCCCCGAATTCCATTAATCCGAGGCGTAATTGTCGAAATATCCGCGTATGAGTACCACGGGTGTGCCTTTATCCCCGCTTCCCGAGACCAAATCCGCAAGGCTTCCGAGTAAATCGGCGTATATCCTTGGGGTGGTGCCCTCGCGGAAGGATTGCGGGTTTTTTTCCTTTTCCTTTATCAAATTCCTTACGGCGTCTTGTTTTTCGCTCCCCGCCAATTGCGAAAACGCTGTGTCCGCCACCAATTTCATTTTTATCTCCGATGGCTGCCCCGCCAGGCGCGGCGTATGCCCGGGGGAAACGACGGGATCCGCCAGCTCCCATATACCGCACACGGGGTCCTTAAACGCGCCGTCGCCGTATACCATCACCTCGGGGGAGACGCCCGCCAGCTCATTGAAGCGGTTTTGCAATTTTTTAACGAAGCCGTCGGCGTCATTCGGGAACATCTTAAGTTTTGTGTCCGTGGAAAGGTTGGAGCCCAGCACGCCGTATTTTTCGTTAAAACCGCTGCCGTTGACACTTTTATTCATAATATCGGACAGGGTGTAAACCGTTTGCGCACCTGCTTTCTCCAGCCGTTTCTTCGTGCGGAAGCGGTTGTGGATTTCCCCCACCAAGACGTGGGGCGTCAATTCCAAAATGCTTCGCGGGTCGTTGGAAAAATAAATCGAGATATGCGGCGCGACGCTTTTATACAGTTCCACATAGTCAACGCCCGTAAAGGGTAATTTGTAAGCTCCCGCCACTTCACGGAAATCGGCGGCGGATACAAGGGTGTCATAATCCCGCATCAGGCGCAGATTAAAAAAATCTTCAACCTCGTCCATTTTGTTAATATCCATCACGGGGTTGCCGACTTCGTCGTGGGGGTAGCTGAGCAGGATGTGCAATTTTTCAACCCCCGCAGCGATGCCCTTCAAAATATTAAGGAAACGGTTGCGCGAAAGCATGGGGTAAACGAGGCCGACCTCGCCCGACGGGAATTTTGCCCGTACATCGGCGGCGATATCCGAAATATCGATAAAATTCCGTTCGGCTTTGGCGACCATGCTTTCGGTGACGGCGACGACATCGTCGGGGGAGAGGGACGTACCCGAACCTTCGGCCCAGCGCAGTACGTGTTCGGCAACGAGGTCAACCAAATCGTCGCCGGGGTTGATGATCGGTAAGCGGATACCGAACGCGGAAGTACCTACGAGACGCATAGCAATGCCTCCTGTACATAATTGAAAACGAAAAAAGGCTGCCCCGCTTTATTACAGAACAGCCTGCGCAAACCGTATAGCGGTCGGCAATGGGCGATGGGGGACTCAAACCCTCGACTTCCACCACGTCAAGGTGGCACTCTATCAACTGAGTTAACCGCCCGCGCGAAGGATAGTAGCATATAGCGGGGGGTGTGTAAAGGGGAATACGGGGGGCGGCGTGGCGGGCGGATGTTCCAACGCCGCGCTGAACGCAATCGGGCGATGAACGGCTCCGTCCGCGAAGTGGTTGCATCGGTTGCAAGCACCCGATGCCAACCACGTAACGCGCCCGTTCGCCGTTCATCGCCCGATTGCGTAGGCGCGGCTTATGGAACATCCGCCCGCCACGCCGCCCGCGCATGTACGGCGTACGCCCCCCGCAATAGGCGGTTGGGGCGTAGGAAAAGAAGATACTTTGGGGGGTGTACTTGGAGCGGAGGGTCGTGGGTTGGGTTTCGGCTGACGCCGTTTTTGCGAGTTAATTATTTTTTGCGTTTGGTGATGATAATTACGGTAAGTATTCCGCTTACAGCGAGAACGCCTAACAGTATCCACAGCCATAGCAGGTCGTTGTTGTTGGTCGGTTCGGGTAAGGGTGCGGGGGTTGGTTGGGGAGTGGTTGTTGGCGTAGACGTTGGTGTTGGGTCGGGTATTGGCTCGGGTGTGGGGGACGGCTCGGGGGTTGGCGTTGGGTCGGTGTCGGGTGACGGTTCGGGTTCGGGTGTTGCTACGGTAAAGGCTACGGTATTTTCGTCGGTATTCGATGAAACGGTGACGCTTTGCTCCAGTACGGGGTTGTTGCCGCCGAAATCGGCTTGCGTCAGGTAAACCCGCAGGGTGTGCGCCCCTATGGGTGCGTTGGCAAAGGTGAAATACCCGTCATCATCGGTAGCGGTAACGAGCGGGTCGGAGAACAACGCCACGATGACGTTCGCCATGGGTGTACCGTCGTCATACGACAACCGCCCGCCGAAGGACGCGGTTACGATGGGGTCGGGTGTCGGGTCGGGGGTTGGCGATGCTTCGGGGGTGGGTGATGGTGAAGGCATGGGAGAAGGCGACGGTGATGGGCTGGGTGTTGGCGTGGGACTCGGTGACGGCGTGGGGGTTGGTGTCGGGGTTGGTGTCGGGGTTGGTGTTGGCGATGGGCTGGGTGACGGTGAAGGACTCGGCGACGGGCTGGGGGTTGTAGATGTTGTACCGCCAATCAATTCAAACGGAATACCTTCTTTTACTGCGAATGTGTGTGCGAATGAGTTTTCATAACAACGGATAAATACATGCGGTAACAAAGCATATTCAGCAATAGCACCCGAAATAGTAAAAGGGTGGGTTTCAAATTGCCTCACGCTGCGCGGTATTGTCACGCTCGTTAATTCATAGCAATTCATAAATACGCCTCGACCAAGGTCTCTCACGCCTTCTTCGATGACTACGGTTTTGAGCGAGTAGCAGCGAAAAAAAGCAGAGTCGTTAATGACTTGTACGCTGCCGGGGATAATCACGCTCGCTAACCCGGATTCGGCAAATGCCAAGCGTCCAATCGAAGTCACACTATTCGGGATGGTAATACTCGTCAACGAAATACAACGGTCGAACGCATTACCGCCAATCGTTTTTAAGCCGTTGCCGAGGGTAACGCTCCTCAACGATGTGCAACCCCCGAACGCGTTCAAACTAATTTCTATTACGCTGTTTGGGATAGTTATGCTCGTCAATGCGGTGCAATCGGCAAATGCCGAAGCACCGATCTCGGTCACGCTGTTACCGATGGTAACGCTCGTTAGCGAAGTGCAGCCCCTAAACATATTATCGCTGATTACTACCAGACTGTCGGGTATAACAACGCTTGTAATCGAGGTATTATCCCTAAACAAACCCACCCTTAACATAGTCACGGGCATACCGCCAAGCGTGGACGGTATCACAACATCGCCCCCGGGGCCGTCGTATCTCATAATTATTGCCGTGCCGGCAGTACCGGGGCGTGCGCTTGCGTGGCCTTCGATTTGACCGTACAGCCAGTCGCTATCTGACGCACTTACGGTTAAAGACATCCCTGCCGTTAACGCGAAAATCCCCGCGATTATCAAAATCGTTGTAATCAACTTTTTCATTGCCTTGCGCCTCCTTGTAATAAAAAAGGAACTTCGGCACAAATTGCGCCGAAGTTCACATCTATGATTTTATTTCAAATGAAGTCGTAAAAAGAAGGGGACTACCCGCTATCCGCTTGCTTGCTTGCTTGCTTGCTTAAAAATTATGCGGCGGAGTTTCATTTTGTCAACCCCTTTTTATGATCGCGAAGCCAGCATAGCACAGATATTTCCAAATAGCTATTGGAAAAAATATGTTGTTTTTCCGGACACATCCGTCCGAGGGGGCGGGGGATACTCCATAAGCAGCGCCTACGAAATTGGGTGGAAATCGTCGAACGGACGCGTTACGTGGTTGGCGTCGGGTGCTTGCAACCGACGCAACCACTTCGCGGACGGAGCCGATTTCCACCCAATTTCGTTAAGCGCAGCGTTGGAGTTCTCCCGCCCCCTCGGTCCGTAACATCCGTAACCCACTCCTCAAATAAACCGCGTCAACACCAACACCACACAAAAAATTACAACAACACCCCCCGCCAAGGCATCCCTTCCAGTAAACCCCAAAGGCTTTAACTTCGTGCGCCCCTCCCCCCCACGGTAACAGCGGGCCTCCATAGCGGTAGCCAACTCATCGGCGCGCTTGAAGGAGGAAACGAACAACGGGACGAGGATGGGGAGGAAGTTACGGATGCGCTTTAACGGGCTGCCGGTTTCGAAATCCGCGCCGCGGGCTTTCTGCGCTTTCATGATTTTCCCGAGCTCCTCCGCAAGGGTGGGTATCATGCGGAGTGCGATGGTCATCATGATGGCGATGTCGTGCGCGGGCAGGCGTAACGGTTTAAGCAAGGCCTCAATGCCGTCGGTGAGTTGGATGGGTGAGGTGGTGAGCGTAAGCAAGGACGAACCCGTAATCAGCAAAACCAACCGCGCACCCATCACCGCCGCACGGTGTATGCCTTCGGTGGTGACCCGTATAAAAGCAAAGGAAAACAATACGTTTTCACCGGGCGTAAGCAAAAGGTTGATCAACGCCGCAAACGACAGGATAAATAAAATGACCCGTAACCCGCGCAAAACAAAACGCACCGAAACGCGGGAAAGCCAAATCACGCCGGCGAGGAATAAAGCCGCGACGGCTAAACCGTAAAAATTGGTAACGAAAATCAACACGGTGACGTATGCGATTACCGCAAGCAGCTTAACGCGCGGGTCCAGCCGATGGATAGGGGAATCGGCGGGGTAGTATTGGCCGATGATGATGCGGGTCATACGGATGCCTCCGAAGGAAAGGCTTTTGATACGGGGGATGCCGACAGTACGCGCACGGCTTCCTCCACGGTGAGGATGCCGGCCGGGATAACGGGGTTAATGCGCGCAAGGTACGCCATGATACGCGTGACATGCGGTACATCAAGGCCGAAATCTTCAAGGGCGGGCCCCTGTGAAAAAATCTCTGCGGGTGTGCCGTCGAGTGCGATTTGTCCTTGGTTCATAACGATGATACGGCCGCATAACCGTGCGGCGTCGTCCATGCTGTGCGAAATGATGATGACCGTTACGTTGAGTTCGGCGTGCATTTTTTTGATTTGTGCGAGGATTTCCTCTCGGCCTGACGGGTCTAAACCGGCGGTGGGTTCGTCAAGGATAAGGATGTCGGGTTGCATGGCCAGTACACCTGCGATGGCGGCGCGGCGTTTTTGCCCGCCGGAGAGGGTGAACGGGGATTTTTCAAAGGTTTCTTCGCTTAAGCCGACGATTTTAAGCGAACGGCGTACGCTTTCATCGACCTTATCCGCGGGCATTCCCGTGTGAATCGGTCCGAAAGCCACGTCCTTATAAACGGTGGATTCGAAAAGTTGATGTTCGGGGTATTGGAATACAAGCCCCACACGCTTGCGTAGGTTTTTTAAATTCTTTTTGTCGGCATGGATATCCTCGCCGTCGATGATGATTTGCCCCGATGTGGGCTTGAGGAGAGCGTTGAGGTGTTGTATGAGCGTACTCTTGCCCGAACCCGTGTGGCCGATAATGCCGATGATCTCACCTTTATGAATGGTGAGGTTGATATCAGAGATGGCTTTTTTTTCATAAGCCGCGCCCGGGTTATAAATATGGGTGAGGTTGTGTATTTTAATCAGGGGGTCCGTTTGGGGTAAGGGAAGAAGCGTTTTTACGGTTGCAAGTTTATCAAAGTACGTAAAGCGTTCAGCCGTTTCTATGACCGATTTTTCCGTTATTAATTCCTCCGCGGTCAACACGTTTGAAACCGTGAGGCCGGTTTCTCTTAACCCTTGCGCCAGCAGGACGGCTTGGGGTACGGTAAGGCCGATGTTCGTTAATATATCGCTTCGCGTAAAAATATCGCGCGGTGGACCGTCAAGCGCGACCCGTCCGTGATCCATGACGATAATACGTTCGGCTTGCGCCGCTTCCTCCATAAAATGGGTAATCAAGATAATCGTATGGCCTTTTTGGTGGAGGTCTTTGATTGTCCGCATCACTTCCCGGCGGCCTGACGGGTCGAGCATAGCGGTGGATTCATCAAATATAATGATGCTCGGCTGCATAGCCAACACGCCCGCTATAGCGACGCGTTGCTTTTGGCCGCCGGATAAATGGTGCGGAGCGGATTTTACGTGTTCAAGCATATCGACCGCCGCCAGCGCGGTATCGACGCGTGAGCGGATTTCATGGGAGGGGACGCCCATGTTTTCGGGCCCGAAAGCGGTGTCCTCCTCTACGGTGGACGCGACGATTTGGTTGTCGGGGTTTTGGAAAACCATACCGGCGATTCTTCGGATTTCCCATATTTGGGTTTCATCCTTTGTGTCGATACCGTTGACCCGCATCGTACCCTCAGTGGGGGAAAGCAACGCGTTAATGTGCCGCGCAAGCGTGGACTTGCCCGAACCGTTACGGCCCACAACGGCCACGAACTCGCCCTTGCCGATCGAAAAACATACGCCGTCGATTGCGGGCCGCAAGGGCGCGTCATCTTCAAGGGACGCATATGAAAAACGCAGATTATCGCTTATTATCATGCGGGCATGATAACATATAAAAATAATTTCGGTACGGGACATGCCCAAATCAGCGGATAACGCGTAAATCGTTGATTCTGATATAATGCTTATCGGACCATGCCGTATATCTTAATAATTTATATTGAGAAAACGGGGTACATGTTGGATTATCGCAATATTAAATATTGAATTTGGTGATTACCATGATTTGGACAAAAGTCAGCGTTCAAGTAACCTCCGCCGGGGTGGAGCTTGTGACGGGTTTATTATTGTCATGCGGGATTAACGGCGTAGAGGTTGTGGACCCGCGGGAATACGACGCATTTTTGCAACAGGATAAAAAATCATGGGACTACGTGGAGGATTGGCTCGTTAACGCTCCCGCGGTTGATTGCGCGCAGGTCGTGTTTTATTTGTCCGCCGACGCCGAAGGCGAAGCCGCGTTGGTTCAAATAAAAAATCGGTTGAATGAATTGTCGGATTCGGGCATCGACGCGGGGCCGTTGACCGTCAGTACGGAAAACGTGGATGATGCGACATGGCTGGATGAATGGAAGAAGCATTTCGAACCTATCCGTGTCGGGAGGGTTGCGATCGTACCTGTGTGGGATACGGCTTCCCCGTTATCGCCCGCGCCGGAAATCGTGTTTACGCTCGACCCCGGCTCCGCTTTCGGTACGGGGCAACATGCGACTACTTATTTATGTGTGGAGGCTTTGCAAGAAAAGTTGCTGCCCGGTCAAATGATGCTGGACGTAGGGTGCGGCAGCGGGATTTTATCCGTTATCGGATTGTTGTTGGGTGCGAAAAGCGTCGTTGCGTGTGATATCGATCCCTCGGCGGTTTCCGCCGCGCGAAGAAACGCGGAATTAAATCCCGTGGATTTGAACCGATTGCAAATCCTGCATGGCGATATGATTGGTGATGACGCGATGCGCGCCGTTATCGCTGAGTGTAAATACAGTGTCATCGTTGCAAATATCGTCGCCGACGTGGTGATCGCTTTGCTTCCCTTTATACCCGCTTTGTTGGAAAAAGGCGGGTATTTTATTGCCTCGGGGATTATCGACGAGCGGGCCGGGGACGTAATTACGGCTTTGGACGACCACGCGTTAAAGTTGATCTCAAACAAAAAAATGGACGGATGGCATTGTATGGTGTGTACACATGGGTAAATATTTTTTCAGCGACGGCGATTTTATTAAGGGGTATGTCGCCTTGCGTAACGATACGGCGCATCATTTGATCCATGCGCTTCGGGTCAAAAAGGGTGAGTTGGTCACGTTGTGCGACGGTAAGGGAACGGACTGGAAGGGTGTCCTGCGGGAAACGGACGTAAAGCGCGGGATTTGCCGCTTCGATGTTTCTGACCCGACCCCGTGCCAAACGGAGCCCGCCGTCCCCGTTACCCTTTACCAATCATTGCCCAAGGGCGATAAAATGGAACTGATTATTCAAAAATGCGTTGAACTGGGCGTGTGTGGAATCGTTCCGATTTATACAGCGCATTCCCTCGTGCGCGACGCAGGGAAGAGAACGGCCCGTTATCAACGCGTGGTCGAATCCGCCGCCGAACAAAGCATGAGAGGCATCATCCCGCGGGTTTCGCCCCCGCTAACGTTCGCGCAGGCAGTGGCGACGCGGGATATATGTGCGAAAACGTTCGTCGCGCTTTCACCGGGGGAGATTAAAAATATCGACCCCGTCAAACCCGAAGTAAACCCTATCTCTTTGTTCGGTGTTTTCCGTAATCCGCTCCCCGAACGTATTAATCTATGGATCGGGCCGGAAGGCGGATTCTCGTCGGAGGAAATCAACGCTTTATTAACCGCGGGGGCGGTGCCGATATCCCTTGGACGACGCGTATTGCGTACCGAAACGGCGGCGTTTACCGCGCTTGCGCAAATCAATCTACTGACGGAATGTGCGGGTTATGATCTACCTCGATAACGCCGCAACCACGCAGCCGTTGTACGCCGCCGCTTTGGGGGACGAGGCTTTTTTTGCGAATCCGTCGTCGCCCCATGCATTGGGCATCGCGGCCGAAAGGGCGATGGCTAAGGCGCGGCAAACTATCGCGGATATCCTGTTGTGCAAACCGAAGGAAATCATATTCACCTCCGGCGGTACGGAATCCAATAACTTGGCGATTATCGGATACGTGTCGGCGTTAAGGAAAGCGAACACCCCACCCGTTATTTTCGCCGAACCGTGGGCGCATCCTTCCGTGCTTGCGCCGCTCCACCATGCGGTTGAGCGAAAGTCGGCATCGGGCTGCGTCGGGCCGAGGTCGGGATGGGATATCCCCGTTTCCGGACCGGTGATGGTTTGCCTGTCACACGTCAACCACGAAACGGGGGACCTCACCGATATCGCCGCGATAACACGCGAGTTAAAATCGTTAAACCCCGATGCCGTCATTTTCGTGGACGGCGCGCAAGGTTTTTGCAAGGATTTAAACGCGGCGGAGGTTTACAAACATGCCGATGTCTATTCATTCAGCGGGCACAAATGCCACGCGCCAGCGGGGGTAGGCGGTTTGGTTGTGCGCGGCGGTATCAAACTCGCGCCGTTGCTTTACGGCGGCGGGCAGGAAAACGCCATGCGCTCGGGTACGGAAAACGTGGCGGGGATCGTCCGTACGGCGTACGCGGCGCAGCAGTTGCATGATGATTTACCCGTTAATTATATACACGTTAAAAACCTACGCGATTCGCTTGCGGGGTTGGTTAGCGTTATCCCCAACGCGACGGTTAATACGTTAAACCAAAACGCGAATAACTCTCCTTACATCCTTAATTTGTCCTTCCCCGGAACGAAGGGCGAGGTCCTCGTCCATATGCTCAGCGAAAAAGGGATTTACATGTCCACGGGTACGGCGTGCAAAAGCCGTAAAAACGATAAATCCACGCTAATGTTGATGGGTTTCCCCAATGAGATCACCGAATCGGCCGTTCGCTTTGGTTTTTCGCATTTAAACACGGCGGAGGAAATCGAACGGACGAAGGAAGCATTAATCGCCTGCGTCAACCAATTGCGTAAGATCAGGGGTTACAGGTAACCTCTTATAAAGGAAGGAATGCAAAAATGGATTCTGTAAACATACCCGACCCACCTAAGCGCATCTTCCTTGTAAAATACGGGGAAGTCGCTTTACGGCAAGGCAACCGCGCCTTTTACGAAAAACAAATCATGGACGACATCAAGCGGCGCATCAAGGATTTACACGACGGCAACATCCGCGTGTACCGTGAACAGGGGCGTTTCCTTATCGAGGACGTCAACGGGGATATCGATACCGATACCATCCTGTCGCGTATTAAAAATATCTTCGGCGCGATCGCTTTCTGCGCCGGCATCAAAACAACCGAACGTACGATTGAGGGGATACGGGAGGCTGCCCTCGGTTTTTTTCGCGGTCGTATATGCGACGCGTCCTTTAAAGTGGACACCAAACGCGCCGACAAGCGTTTCCCTTTGACCTCCAACGAGACTTCCGCGGCCATCGGCGAATACCTGTTGGACAATATACCCGGGTCGCGGGTGGACTTGCATAATCCATCCATCGTTTTACGCGTGGAAATCCGCAACCATGTATATTTTTATGTGGACGCCGTCCCCGGCGAAGGCGGGTTGCCCTACGGGTCGGCGGGCAAGGGCGTCTTATTACTTTCCGGCGGTATCGACAGCCCCGTGGCGGGATATCTGGCGGCGCGGCGCGGTGTGGGGTTGATCCCCGTTTATTTCCATTCGCCGCCTTATGTATCCGAACGTGTGGTGGATAAAACAAGCGATTTGCTGAAGACGTTGGGTGCCTACACAGGTCCGCTGCCCCTGCGGATCGTCCCCTTTACGGAAACGCAGCTTTACCTGCAGGAAAACGTCCCCCCGGAAAAACTCACGATCATGCTCAAGCGTGCCATGCTCCGTATCGCGTCGGCCATCGCCGCGAAGGAAAAGGCGCATTGCCTGATCACGGGTGACGCCGTCGGGCAGGTGGCCAGCCAAACGCTGCACAGCTTGGCCGCGGTTAATTCCGCCGCGTCGCTCCCCATCCTGCGGCCCCTTACCGCCATGGACAAACACCAAATCATCGAAATCGCCAAGCGGATCGGCACGTACGATATTTCCATCCGCCCTTACGACGATTGTTGTACGCTTTTTGTGGCCAAACACCCGGAAAATAAGCCCAATACGCAGGTAATCGAACGTATGGAATCACGCCTGACGGAAGGCCGTTTGGCGGAATTGATAAGCGACGCGGTCGGCAACACGGTCATTAATATGTAGAAAAATATCGATTATTTTAAAAATCTTTGGTAATTTTTTCGTGCGGACAATCGTTGACAAGCCAAAACATGTTTATTACAATTTCGTTACGAAAACATGAATCCGCGCAAAATGCGCGGCCCACAGCGTCCGCAGGACGGGGTTTGGGGCAATGCCCCATAAAAAGGAGGAAGTAAAACATGAAGAAGGTCTTAAAAATTGTGCTGGTAATCGCGTTGTTGCTTGGCACCGTATCCGGTTTCACGTCTTGCAGCCGCGACAATGACGGCGGAAGCGCCGGAAGCGCCGGAAACGCAGGTCTCAACGTTTATCTTATTTCCCATAGTCCCCCGCCGGACTCCACCTTGGACGACGGCAGCTTTAACCAAGGCGCGGCAGACGGTATCCGCCGTTTCGTAGCCGCTAACCAAGGCTCCTCTTTTAACTTCCTTCAACCCCACGCCGGCACAAACGAAGCGCGTATGGACATCTTCGCCGATGCCGTGGCAGCGGGCGCGGATGTACTCGTACTCCCCGGCTTCCACTTCGCGGCTGTAGTTGTTGACGCCCAAGCGGCGTTCCCCAACACGAAGTTCATCGTACTTGATACGGCTCCCAGCGGTGCACCCCCCGCTTCCAACCTGGTCGGCCTCCTGTACGCGGAAGAGCAATCCGGTTTCCTTGCCGGTTATGCCGCGGTACGTGAAGGCTTTACGCAATTGGGCTTTATGGGCGGATTGTCCGTACCCGCAGTCGTACGCTTCGGCCACGGTTTCCTCCAAGGTGCGGAGCATGCGGCACAGGCCATGGGCCTTGCACCCGGCTCCATCAACGTTAATTACATGTATATGGGCGGCTTCGGTGCGGACCCCGCGCACACCGCCACCGCTAACGGCTGGTATGCAGGCGGTACGGAAGTTATCTTCGTAGCGGCGGGTGCCGTAGGTTTCAGCGTTATGGAAGCGGCGGCAGCCGGCGCAGGCAGATGGGTTATCGGCGTAGACGTTGACCAAAGCGGCGCGTCCCCCACCGTTCTCACCTCCGCGATGAAGGCGTTGGGCGACAGCGTTTATACCATGCTTTCGGATATCCAAAACAACAGGTTCCAAGGCGGCAACACACTTACGTTAACCGCGGCGCAAAACGGCGTAGCCCTCCCCATGAACAACAGCCGTTTCACCACCTTCACGCAGGCGCAATATAACGCCATCCTCTCCCAATTGGCCGGCGGCGGCGTAGTCGTAAACAGCTTCAACTCCTCACCGGACGACATGCCCACAGTCATTGGGGGCTTGCGCATCCTTAACGTTAATGAAATGTAAGGTATAAACCAACAAGGGGCGCACAATGCGCCCCTTTTTTTACATATTTAAGGGGGGTAATCCATTGTACATTATCGAAATGCGCAATATCACCAAGAGCTTCCCCGGTATCATCGCCAACGACGACATCACGTTGCAATTAAAAAAAGGTGAAATCCACGCGCTGCTGGGCGAAAACGGCGCGGGCAAAAGTACCTTGATGAGCGTCCTCTTCGGTTTGTATTACCCGGAAGCCGGTGCCATATATAAAAACGGTGAACCCGTACAGATACAGGGGCCCAACGACGCCAACCGATTGGGCATAGGGATGGTGCATCAGCATTTTAAGCTGGTGCATAATTTTACGGTGTTGGAAAATATCGTGCTGGGTGTGGAAACCACGCGGTCCGGCGTATTGCAAATGAAGGAAGCCCGCGAAAAGGTGCTGGCTTTGTCTAAAAAATATTCCTTCGACATCGATATCGACAAGGAAGTGCGCCACATCAGCGTAGGGATGCAGCAACGCGTGGAAATCCTGAAGATGCTGTACCGCGAAAACGAGATATTGATTTTCGACGAACCCACGGCGGTGCTTACCCCACAGGAAATCGAAGCGCTGATGCAAACCATGCGCGACATGGCTGCGGAAGGTAAGAGCATCCTGTTTATTACGCACAAGCTCGATGAAATAAAGCAGGTGGCGGACCGCTGCAGCGTATTACGCAAAGGGAAGATGATCGGTACGATAAACGTGGCGGAAACCACCAAGGAAGAAATGAGCGAAATGATGGTGGGCCGCAAGGTGCTCCTTTCGTTGGACAAGGAAGAAGCCAGCCCCGGGGAAACGATTATGTCCGTACGTAACCTCACCCAAAAAGGCAAGGCGGGGGAGAAAGACCCCCTTAAAAAGATCTCCTTCGACGTAAAAGCCGGGGAGATTTTGTGCATTGCGGGCATTGAAGGCAACGGCCAAACCGAACTCGTATATGCCCTGACGGGATTAAAGCACATAGACGGCGGCCAAGTAACCATGGAAGGCGTTGACATAACAAAAGCCAAGATACGCAAACGCACCGAAACGGGGATTTCGCACATCCCCGAGGACAGGCACCGCCACGGCTTGGTGCTGGAATATACGCTGGCGCAAAACACGATATTGCAAACTTATTATAAACCGACGCACCAATCGATGGGCTTCCTGAAGGCGCGGGAAGTCATCGCCTACGCAAATCGGCTCATCGAGCGGTTTGACATCCGCGCCGGCGAAGGCGCGGACACCCCCGCACGCGCCATGTCGGGCGGCAACCAGCAGAAGGTGATCCTCGCGCGTGAAATCGACCGCGACCCCAAGCTGTTGATTGCGGTACAGCCCACGCGGGGATTGGACGTGGGCGCGATCGAATACATCCATCGGCAATTACTCGCTCAACGTGATTCGGGTAAGGCCGTATTATTGGTGTCGCTGGAATTGGAGGAGGTCATGAACGTATCCGACAGGATATTGGTCATGTACGAAGGTGAAATCGTCGCCGACGTAAACCCCAAGGACGTTACGTTCCGGGAGCTTGGGCTGTATATGTCCGGCGCAAAGCGGATGGAAAGCGGGGTGGCCGTATGAACAGGGACGCCGTTATGAGTTTCCTCTCGTCGCTGGTGGTGCTGGCGGCGGGGCTCTTGATCGGTTTTATCGTTTTGCTGGTCAGCAACGCAAGCGCGTCATGGGAAGCGTTCCGTACGATCCTTACCTTCGGGTTTAGCGGCATACGTAACGTGGGTGACGTTTTGCTGGGCGCGACACCCATCATTATGACGGGCTTATCCGTCGCCTTTGCGTTTAAGACGGGTTTGTTTAACATCGGGGCGACGGGGCAATTCGCCTTCGGCGGGCTGACGGCCATCCTGATCGGCACCAACTTCGAAGGGATGCCGAACGGACTGCGTGTACTGTTTGCGCTGGTTGCGGCCACTACGGCGGGTGCGTTGTGGGGTGCCGTCCCGGGGTTGCTTAAAGCCTTCCGTAACGTACATGAAGTCATATCGTGCATCATGACCAACTATATCGGTATGTTTTTGGTTACATTCTTGATTGACCGCTACGCCTTTAACCCGGCTATCGGGAAAAGTCAAGCGCTCCCCGAAGGCAGTAATCTGCCGACGCTGGGCTTCGAGCGTATTTTCCGCGAGGAATTCCTCCCCGGGTTTTTCCGCGTGTCACGGGTAAACGCGGGGATCGTGATTGCTGTAGTCGTCGCGGTTATCATATATATTATCCTGGAGAAAACGACCTTCGGGTACGAATTGAAGGCCTGCGGCTTTAACAAGGACGCGGCGAAATACGCCGGCATCAGCCAAAACCGTAATATCGTCGCCTCCATGATGATTTCCGGCGCGTTGGCGGGTTTGGGCGGCGCGCTGCTTTACATGAGCGGCACGGAGTCCATGGGCGCGTCCAATGTTCTGCTTCCTTACGGGTTTACCGGTATATCCGTGGCATTTTTGGGCTTAAACCACCCCGTCGGCATTATCTTCAGCGGCTCGCTGGTATCCTACCTTTTCCTCGGAGGGGCACGCACGCAGGTGATGGGCTTTTCGATTGAGGTCGTGGAGATCGTCATTTCCGTCATCATCTATTTCTGCGCCTTTGTCTTTTTGGTGAAGACGTTCTTGGGTAAACATATCGGTAAGTTGCTTCGGCGCAAAGGGGAAAGGGGTGACGGGGCATGACGATGGCGATTTTTTACAGCATCATGCATTGGGCGGTATATATCATGATCCCGCTGGTCGTCGTATCATTGGGCGGGATGTTCTCCGAAAAAAGCGGCGTGGTAAACATCGCGCTGGAAGGTAAAATGATCATGGGTGCCTTTGCGGGCACGATGTTTATGTATTATGTGCAGAATGTATGGCAAATCGCCATGTCACCGTGGATACTGTTGATACTCACGCTGCTGATCGCCACGGTCACGGGTATTATTATCAGCCTCGCCCATGCCTACGCATCTGTTAACCTGCGTGCGAACCAAGTAATCAGCGGTATCGCGATCAACATGTTTGCCGCGGCGTTTGCGATTTATACGGCACGCGCGTTAACCACGGCAGGGTCACAGCATATCCATTACCGCAACGTGTTCCGCATTGACAACGTACCGCTGTTGCATCGGATACCCGTCATCGGCCCTATGCTGTTCCAAAACACCTATTTCACTTCGTTGCTGGGGATTATTATATTGGCGGTATCGGCTTTTGTGCTGTATAAGACGAAGTTCGGGCTGCGTTTGCGCGCGTGCGGGGAGCATCCCCACGCGGCGGACAGCGTAGGCGTCAGCGTAACGAAGATGCGTTATGCCGGCGTCATCCTTTCCGGCGCGCTTGCGGGTATGGGCGGGGTATTGTATATCATACCCATCGCATCGGCGTTTAGCGGCAGTGTGGCGGGCTACGGCTTCCTCGCGCTGGCGGTATTGATTTTCGGCGCATGGAAGCCTCAGCGTATATTACTCGCGGCGTTTTTCTTCGGGCTGATGCTGTCGATTGCCTCACAGTTTTCGGCGATACCGTTCCTGCGCGATTTGGGTATACACGCCAACTTCTTCCGTATGACGCCCTATGTCGCCACGTTGATCGTGCTTGCGTTTACCTCCAAAAATACGGCCGCACCCAAGGCCGTCGGCCAGCCGTACGATAAAGGCGGAAGATAATGAATATACCGACGTATACAACCGTATCGTATGAATGGAGCGTTTTTTTTGCGATGCCGTTGTTGGTCGCGGGCGTATGTTATTTATTTATTATCGTTTCATCGATTTTTTCCGACACCAAGACGAAAATGCGGCAGGATTATATATTGACGACCGTTTTCTTTACCCTTAACAGTTTCTTCTACGGGATTATGACCGTCGCGGGCAACGAGTTCTTTGCCCATGTCTATTGGATCGTCGGCTTCGCTTCGGGGTGCATGATCTTCCCCACATTGTTGCGTTTTATCTATAACGTATTCGAACCCCGTAATAAAAGAGTCGAACTCCTTTTTAACGTAGCGATGGGTTTGACGGTCGTTCTTATCGTCATTTGCGTTTTGTTCGGCGGGGTTACCATTGTGCAAACTCCTTTCGGCAATCAATTCACTTATCAAAATTGCCGTCTTTTTATCAGCATGTCGCTGTATATGATGATTCTCGCGAGCGCTTCTACGTTTGCGTTTTTTGTATGGCGCAGCAAGTCGTCATTGCGCGGCCAACGCAAGCAAATCGTCATTATGCTGATACTCACGATCCTGACCGCGCCTTTTGTGTTTATGATGGATTACTTCATACCGATTTTTATGGACTTTACGGTCCCCCCGTTTGCGGTTGTGGCGCTGTTGCTGCCCGCCATACAGGTATTTATATTGATGAAGAAGTACAGGACGTTCGGCGTTACCATTTCCAATGTGTCCGAGCATATATATAAGTCGGTTAACATGCCCATTTTGGTGCTGGACCATGAAAATACGATAAAAGTGGAAAACAAAGCCGCCGTCGATTTTATGGGCGGCAGCGGTATCGGTGAGAATTTTACCGAATATATCCGCGTGGAGGGTAATAAACCGTCGCCTTCGTTCCTCAGCCATACGATCGTAAGCGAAACGATCACGTATACGTCGCCGACGCGCGAGCGGTTATGCGATTTGATGCTGACCGTGGAGCGCGACAAGTACGGCGACGCCATTTCAAAGATCGCCGTCATACGCGACATCACGGAGGAAAAACGTACGCACGAGCTTGCTTTGGCCCACGATGAAGCACGTGCCGCCAGCCAAGCCAAGTCGCACTTCCTCGCGAACATGAGCCACGAAATCCGCACCCCCATGAACGTGATCATCGGGATGACGGGTTTGCTCTTGGAAGCGGAGACCCCCTTGGACGCGGCTAACGACTACTTACAAAAAGTCAACGCCGCCGGCATAACGCTGATGAATTTGGTCAACGATGTGCTGGATATCACGAAAATCGAATCGGGCAAATTCGAACTGATCCCCGTGGAATACGCGCTGCCCGGTTTCCTGAATGATGCCGTTAACCTAAGCATTTCCCGCAGGGGGGATAAGCCCATCGGTTTTATTTTGGATGTTTCCACGGACTTACCCGTTACCGTTATGGGTGACGACCTGCGCTTGAAGCAAATCCTGGTGAACCTGCTATCCAACGCGTTTAAGTATACCCGCGAGGGAAGCGTAACGTTGAAGGTCGATTGCGAACGTTTATCCGAAACGGAAATAAAGCTAAACTTCGCCATCACGGACACGGGTATCGGTATGCGCCCCGAGGATATCAAGAAGCTGTTTACCAGCTACAACCAAGTGGATACCCGCGCCAACCGTATGATAGAAGGTACGGGCTTGGGACTGTCGATCGCGAAGGGCCTTACCGAGCTGATGGGCGGCAGTATCACGGTGGAAAGCGAATACGGGCGGGGTTCGACCTTCCGTATAAACGTTATGCAGGGCTTGGTCTCAAACGAATGCATTGATGCGCAAACACTGGAGGATTTAAAGAACTTAAAATATTCAAGTAACGCAAACAAACCCGAAGCCAAAGCCGAACGGTTAAACCTGAGCGGTGTTAACGTGTTGGTTGTGGACGATTCCCCCACCAATTTGGACGTGGCGTGCGGGTTGCTCGGTAAGTATAAGGTAACGGTTGAATGCGCCTCCGGCGGATACGAAGCCATTGAGAAAGTAAAGTCCTTTAAATACGACGCCATTTTTATGGATCATATGATGCCCGGCATGGATGGTATCGACGCCGCCAAACATATACGCGCACTGGACACGGAATACACCCGCAACGTCCCCATCATCGCCTTGACCGCCAACGCCGTAGCCGGCAACGAGCGGCTGTTCCTCGACGAAGGCTTCAACGCGTTCCTTTCCAAACCCATTAACGTAAGCAAATTGGATGCGGTCCTGCGCCGATGGGTGGCGGGTGCGGAAAATGACAGGGGAGATGTCCCCGCCGCCGCGGCTACGCAACCGCCTCCCCCCGCAAACGTTCTCGTCGTGGATGATTCCCCCACCAACCTGACCGTAGCGGTGGGTGTGTTTAAGAAATTGGGGATAAAACCTATCTGCGTAACCGGCGGCAAGATCGCCGTCGAGCGTATCATGGCGGAAAAACCCCTCTTCGGCGTTATTCTCATGGATTATTTGATGCCCGGCATGGACGGTGTGGAAGCGCTGCGCCAAATCCGTGCGCTGGACTCCGAATACGCGCGGCATATCCCGATCATCGCGCTGACGGGCAAGGACGACGAAGGCGATGAGCAATTTTTCCTGAACGAAGGGTTCGCCGCTTATATCCCCAAGCCCCTGAGTGTGGAAAAGATGAACGATATCCTGCGTCGTTTTATGAAAATAGAAGGCGCGGAAAAAAATACGGAAGCCCCCGCGGGGGAAACGGCCGCCGTAACGATAGACATACCCGGCATCGACACCGCCGCCGCGATGGCACTCTATGAAAACGACACGGAAATCCTCTCGACGATCCTGCGTTCCTTCGCCCGTAACATACCCAACGAATTAACCCGTATGCGCGAACTCTCCCGCGAATCCTTAGCGCAATACATAATTGACATCCACACCGTAAAGGGCGCGTCCTCCGGCATCGGTGCGGTTGACCTGTCCGAACGGGCCGGGCAACTGGAGCAAGCGGCCAAGGACGGAGACTTCAACAAGGTGTTGGAATTGAACGAAGGTTTTATTAACGATGCGGAACGGTTGGTGGAAGGGATACAGAAAATTTAGGGCGTTGATACATGAAGCGGTATATCACCGGTGAGAACCTTACGGCAGCCATTTCCATGTCGGCGCAAGCTAACAAAGCGCCGAACGCCATATTGAGCCTGCTTCGCTAACCGTCGATAGCATCAAACGACAACAAATCAATGTTAAGGCAAGCGGGGTCTCAATCGGGCCCCGCTTTTTTATGGTTATTCTATATTGACACCCGTATGGTTGAAACATATACTTTTTAAAAGAAGGTGCAGTGATGAATGTATTTGATGAAGCCTTGGTATCATTAAAAGAAGCGATTGATTTTGAAAAGGGTGATTTAAGTAAAGGTCGTATAACGGAAAAGGAATTTGAATTGGATGCAAGCTATAAAATATATAAAAAAGTTCTCGGTATGTCCGAAACGAACAGGAGCAAAGTCGCCGGATATATCGACGGGTTACTGCGGGCATCGGGGCAATAAACAATTTTGCATCAAAACCGCTTGCCTTTTACTAATCGCCTGTGGTACACTCTCCTTCCTTGCGGGTGTGTCCGCACAATCAATGAATGGAGCGTACTGGTATGTCTATCCTTTTTATTATTGTCAGCATTTTATATCTCTTGGGTTGCGGGGCGTTGGTCGCCGCCATATTGTTGCAAAAGAAGCGTACGGCCGGGGTGGCGGGTTCCATCGCGGGTATGGGCAACGTGTCGGATACCTACTGGGATAAGAATAAAAGCCGCTCAATGGAAGGCTCGCTGGAGCGGATGACCAAGATCGGCGGCATATTGCTGGGTATCTTCGCCGTCTTGCTTTGCTTGATCTGATAACACCTAACTAAGCCTTGCGTTTTTTGTTATAGCACCGTCTACGGTTCTTCTTATAGGGAAGAATCGAAGACGGTGCTTTTTTTACGGGTCGAAGGGGTATAATACCCGTATGTCTATTATATTTGTCTTTATCCTCAACCTCATACGCAAATGCCGCGACGACGAAATTTTGGAGCGGGGTGCGGGACTGACGTACCGCGTGCTCCTCGCTTTCTTCCCGTTCCTTATCTTTTTGATGGCTTGGGTGGGTTTCTTACAATTGGACGAATCCGCCGTCACGCGTTATATACCCGATATATTCCCGCCCGACGTCGCCGAACTGGTGAAGGGGTTTATATACGGCCTCAGCACGGCGCAAAGCCGGGGATTGCTTTCCACGGGTTTGTTTTTTGCCGTGTACAACACGACCAACGGCTTCCGCGCGGTGATCCGCTGTACCAATCGGGCGTACGGTATAGAGGAATCGCGGGGGTTGGTAAAAAACGTCCTGCTCAGCCTCCTGTTGATGCTGATGTTTACGTCTTCCATTATATTTATGGCGGGGGCTTTGATTTTCGGCGCGGAGATATGGGTGTGGCTGTTCCCTTACGCGCCGACTTTTTTGTTTAATGTTATCCGTATCACCGGTTCCCTTGCGGTTTTGATTTTCGTCACCATGTTGATCTATAAATTATCCTGCGCGGTGAGGTTGCGTTTGCGCCACGTTTTGCTCGGCGCGGCGCTGACGGTTACGGGTTGGGTCGTTACTTCGGCGGTATTCGGCTTTTTTATTACCAACTTTACGCAGTACCCGGCGGTGTACGGCAGCATCGCGGGGGTGTTTATCCTCATATTATGGTTAAACCTGATTTGCGTTATCTTACTCGTGGGTAACGAATTAAACGCGCGCTTATGGAAATCATTTACGAACAACAAGCATATCATGTAAAATACGGATAACGTACAAAACGCGGGGCCCGATGCGGCGCCCCACCGGGAAGGAGCTTTTTATTTGAAAAACATATGCGTGCTGTTCGGCGGGGTATCGTCCGAGCATGAGATATCCGTAAAGTCCGTGCAAGGGGTTATCGGAGCGATACGCGGCCACAACGTAATCCCCGTGTATATTACCAAGCAGGGCAAATGGTTGATGTACGACGGCAAGCTGGACAATATAGAAGGCATCGATTGGGATAAATTCGGCACGCCCGCGATGCTTTCCCCCGACCGTATTACCCGCGGGTTGCTGCGTATGGTGGGGGAAAAAACCAAGGTCATCCCGGTCGACATCGTGTTCCCCATCCTGCACGGGGCCAACGGCGAGGACGGGACGATACAGGGTCTGTGTGAGTTGGCGGGCATCCCGTACGTGGGTTGCGGCGTATTGGCCAGCGCGGTGTGTATGGACAAATCCTTCACCAAAATCATCGCGAACCATCATAAAATCCCCCAAGGGGAATATCTGGTATATAAAAAGGAAGCCTTGGAGAACCCCGAAGAGCGAAAGACCGCGCTGCGTAAAATCGCCGCCAAATTAAAGTATCCCTGCTTTGTAAAGCCCGCCGCTTCGGGTTCGTCCGTGGGGATTACCCGTACGGAGAACCGAAAAGAGTTGGAAGCCGCGATCACGACGGCGCTTTTACACGGGCCCAAGGTTATCTTCGAAAAAGCGATCGCAGGGCGCGAGATTGAACTCGCCGTATTGGGTGAGGGTATGGAGGCAAGGGTCAGCGTCCCGGGGGAAATCATACCCGACGGCGTGTTCTACGATTACGCCGCCAAATATGAAAAACCCAATTCAAAGGAAGTGATCCCCGCCGACCTGCCCGAAGATGTTACCACAACCTTGCAAAAATACGCGCTTGAAATTTTCCGCGCCGTGGACGGACGCGGTATGGCGCGCGTGGACTTTTTCGTAACCGCCGATAATAAAGTCTTGTTAAATGAAATCAATACATTGCCCGGTTTTACATCCATCAGTATGTATGCAAAGTTGTGGGAGCATTGCGGCGTGCCGCGTACGGCGTTAATCGAGCAGCTTCTTCCGTGAACCGACCCATCGGCGTATTTGATTCGGGTGTGGGCGGCTTGACCGTGGTACGTGCGCTGCGCGAGCATTTGCCCAACGAACGTATCATATATGTAGGCGATACGGCGCGCGCGCCCTACGGCGGGCTTTCGGCGGAAACGTTGCTCACGTACAGCCGTCAAATCGTACGCTTTTTGTTAAATAAAGATGTAAAGGCCGTCGTGTTGGCTTGCGGTACGACGTCCTCCACGGCTTACGAGGCGTTAATCGCCGAAAACCCCGACATACCCATGGTGGACGTGATCCGCCCGGGTGTGGCGGCCGTGGAACGATTGGCGAATCAACGTTTGGGTTTTATCGCTACGGTGGCTACGGTCAGGAAAGGGTTGTTCGCGCGGTTGCTGCGCGAAGCGTATCCCGATATCAATATAAAATCGCGCGCTTGCCCCTTGTTTGCGCCTATGGCGGAGTGGGGGCTTTTTGCGTCCGCGGTCACGCGATGGGCGGCGGAGACCTACCTCCGTGATTGGCGGGGCAACATTGATGCGCTGGTGTTGGGGTGTACGCATTACCCCTTGCTGACGGATGTATTGGGCGAAGTCCTTCCGAACGTGTATTTCGTGGACCTCGCGGACGAAACCGCGAAAAAAACAGCCGAACGCTTAAGGGAAGGGGGCTTGCTTAACGATTCATCCGGCCCCCCCTTACACGAATATTATGCAAGCGGTAAACCGGAAATCTTCGGCCCCATCGCGGAAAAAATCTTGGGAATTCCGTGCAAGGCAAGCAAAATCAATTTTAAATAATCTTTTAATAATAAACAAAAAATAAAGTCCGCTTTCAAAAAGCGGGCTTTTTTGATGGGTAAAAATCGGTCAAATCCTCAGACTTTGTCAGTCGGGTTGTTGCGGGCAAAGCGGGTATAGTGGCTTCACCGAACCGGGCGGGGCGCAACGCGTATCCACCTTCGGCTTCGAGTTAACCACGGAAAGGAGGTGAAATCATGGCAGTAACGAGCAAAACCCTCGGCGCGTCCCTTCGGGTAACCAACCTTCAGGACGAAACCATCCAAATCTTCCAACGTATCAGGCCCGACATCATTATGTCGCAAGCCGAGTTGTTTTTGGATGCGATAGGGGCCCTTCGCGGCGTACCGGTGGGCAACGGTTACCTGACCGTAACCCAAGAGCTGGCGGAAGCGTAATCCGCAAGTAAGTAAAAATCCAACAGGAAAGGAGGTGAACCAATGAACGCAGTAGCCAACAGTGCGGTGCTCCAGTTCGTATCCGATACCAACGAACGTATCCGCATCACCATCCCGCGCGCATGTCACGATATTACCGAACCGCAGGCACGCGCGGCTATGGAGGCCATGATCGCAGGCGGCGTAATCGTCACGCAATTCGGCCGCCCGGCGTCCATCCACAGCATGGAAATCATCGCGACCACCCGTACGAACGTAGCGTAAGCCGTAAGTAACGGTACCCCATCCAAATGAAAGGAGGTGAAAAAATGAACTTAGATTCCACGAATCTCGTGCTCCGGTATAACCCGTCCGGCCAATATACGTTCCGCCGTTTCGACCGTACCGCAAGCGACGCCGCGCTGTACGCCTTGGCGAAACAAGTCAACGCGTTCCAAACCGACGAAGCGAAAGTGGTTAAAATCCAAGTGTTCTCGGTATGGTAAAAGCGAAAACCCCGTAACCGCATCCCATTAAAAAGGAAAGGAGGTGAAAAGTTATGAAGGAAACCCTGCAAATGACGTTCAGCACTACCGGCGGTAAAAACCGTATCATGTCGGTTGCCAACCCCAGAGCCGGTTTGACGCCATCCATAGTTAATACCGCGGCGGATATGATCATCAACGCCAACCCGTTTGACGTGAATATCGGCGCGCTCGTGGAGCTGTTGCGTACCCGACGAGTGTCCGTGGTGAGCCAATCGATTATCAGCCCGCCCGCGGCGTAAAGTCGAATAAAAATCCGTCCGTTTGTTTTGTCAAGCGGGCGGATTTTTGCGTTATCCTGTTTTCGTCGCTTATTTTCAGTCGTTAAGCGAACGTATCCGCCGCCGTACGATAAAATCGGTCAGGTGCGCGGCGATTTTCTCGCGGAACACCGCTTTATCGATCGGTTTAACGATGTAATCGCAAACGCCCAAATAAACGGCCGTGGATATATGGTCCACCGTTCCTTCGGACGTCAGGAAAATGATCGGCGTATCCTCATGGTCGGGTAATTTGCGTATGATGGGGACTAACTCGAACCCGTTGAGTACGGGCATGTTGTAATCCAAGAGGAATAAATCGGGCGTTATCTTCTTAAGGAGCTCGGTCAGCACCTGCTCGGTTTTCACTTCGGGCAACGTATAAACCGTATAATCGTCCTCCAACAATGAACTGACGGCATGTAAAATACTGGGGTTATCATCAATGGAGAGGATGATCGGCTTATCGGTGTCCTGTACCTCCATATCCAAGTGGTATTGGATACATTCGATCAGCTTGTCCGCGGAAAACGGCTTGGTTATGAAATCAACCGCACCCAAGGCCATGCCTTTAAGGGCGATTCTTTTATCCCGTTGGGCCGTTAGGAAAATAACGGGTATGTTCGTATAGCGGGTGTCGGCTTTCAGCTTCTTTATCACGTCGAAGCCGTTTACTTCCGGCATGTTGATATCCAACAGTATTAAGTCGGGTGTGATCTTTTCCAGCACCTCAAATAATTTTTCCATCGATTCGGCCGGATAAACGTCAAACTTATTCTTAAAACGTTCCTTCATGGTAACCAAGCTGTAGTAAACGTCGTCCACATAGATGATTTTCTTAAGATCCATGGTGATACCCCCTTTTATTACTTATCGGCAAGGTAAGCGGAAAGCCTTTCCACGATTCGGGCGTAATTCATCATATCGATATTGCCGCGCAGCCAATCCACGAGGTCGTTGTCCGTTTCATATTGGAATCGTTCGATTTCCGTCATCGCCGCCTCCGCGCGCTTCATGTTATACATTTCACAAGCGGCTATGATTTTTGCCAATTCAACCGTATCCGGTTTGTCTGTCAAGGGTTTGGGGTTTTCCGCTTTTATTGCCGAAAGCACGCCTTCTATATCGTGGATGAAATGATCGGCGGCGGTTATAAACGGCGGATTGTTTTCACGGATAAAAGGTATATCACCGTCCTTTGCCGCGCGTTCAAGGGCTTCGGCCATTTTACCGATGGGGTCGGCGGACAGGTCGTAGCTTGCGCCCTTGATACCGTGGACCCTTATCCTGTAACCGTCAACATCCCCTTCGTCGAACGCCCTGACGATATCGAGCATGTTACGGACGCTGCTTACATACGAGCGGAGAATCTTCAGGTATATATTTTCATCGCCTCCGTATTGTTCGAGGCCTTTTTTTATGTCCAATCCGTTTACCGCTTTGTTCGAGAACAGCGTGGCGGCGGGTACGTCGGCAGGCGGGCCGCTTGTCGTTGCTTCCGTGTCCATGACTGCCTCTACTACGTCGCGCGGTTGTTTGTCGCGGATAAACTTGTTGAGCAGCATATTCATTTGGCGGATGTCGATCGGCTTGGAGATAAAATCGTCGAAGCCGTTATTTAAGAATATATTTTCATGGCCTGCCACGGCGTTTGCGGTCAGGGCGACGATGGGTTGGGTGTATCCGATTTTGCGCAGCTTTTTCGTCGCTTCGATCCCATCCATGAGCGGCATCATATGGTCCATGAAGATGATGTCGTATGTTTTGCCTTCTTTGATTTTTTCGATCGCAGCGAATCCGCTGTCGGCTGCATCGATCGTCAAATCATACGGTTTGAGGAGACCCTTGGCGACGTAAATATTTGTTTCCATATCGTCCACGATTAATATTTTACCGTAGGGCATCGGTTCCCTCGTGATTTGGACCCGTTTCATTTGCGCGCGGCTGCTGCTGCGGAACTGTTGCAAATTTTCCACCAATTCCTTGCTCAGCGTATCGGAATTTACCCGACCTTGGGGCAAACGTACGGTAAACGCGGAGCCTACGTTCGGTTCGCTTTCCACGGTGATGCTCCCGCCCATCAAGCGGAGCAGGTTTTGCGTTATGGTCATACCCAATCCCGTACCTTCGGTCGTACGGTTGGCTTTTTCGTTAAAGCGGGCGTATTCGCTGAAAAGGTTATCAACCTGCTCCTTCGTCATACCCTGCCCCGTGTCAATTACGTTCACGACAAGGATCACCGAATCGTCGCCGGTTTCACCCGACTCCGCCGATACCGTCAGCTTTACCGTACCCGCCGTCGTATACTTAAACGCGTTGGAAAGCAGGTTGTTTAATATCTGTTTGATGCGCAGCTCGTCGCCCGAAAGGAACGCGGGCATATGCGCATCGACTTGCAACTCGAAATCGATCCTCTTGCTGCCGATGCGCATCATGTTAAGCTGCGCGGTGTCGCTGATAAGGCTGGCGATCTCGTATTTGTCCACATGAAGGTCCATCTTGCCGGCTTCTATCTTGGAAAGGTCAAGTATGTCGTTGATGATACCGAGCAACATTTCGCTCGAGGCATATATTTTATCGAACGGCTCCCGCATATTCGGGGGGAGATCTTTGTTATGGAGTTGGATTTCGGTAATGCCCAAGATCGCGTTAAGCGGCGTGCGGATTTCGTGGCTCATGGTGCTTAAGAACGCGCTTTTCGCTTTGTTGGCGCTTTCGGCGGCGTCCTCACATGCCTTGCGCTCCGTAATGTCGCGGGCAATGCCCAATATCCCCGTAACCTCACCGTTTAATAACAGGGGGGTTTTGCTCGTTTCGAAAATGCGTGCGGTCCCGTCCGGAGCGGGGATAGGCGATTCGTATAAAATGGCTTTGTTTTCGTCAATGACCTTGCGGTCCATGGCTCTGTACATATGTGCGATCTCTTCGGATACCCTCAGGCCGTTTTCGTCGTCCTTACCGATGATTTGATCCATTTCCAAATGAAAATACTTCAACAGGCTTTGGTTGCAACGCGTATATTTGGAATCCATGTCCTTGCAGAATATAAGGTCGGGTATGGAATCGAACATCGTCTGCAGCATGGAGCGTTCGGTTTCCAGCTTATGCAGCAGGTTCTTTGTTTCCGTGATGTCCCTGATCGCGCCCGCTGCGTAGATGGCGTTGCCCGCTTCGTCGCGGATCGTCTCCCCGGTATCGCGGACGTAAGCGCAATCACCGCTATGTTTAATTAAGCGGTATTCGACGTCGAAGGGTGTTTTCCCGGTCTTGTCCGACAAATGCTCCGCAAGTATGGTCAGGATACGATCCTTATCCTCCGGGTGGATGCATTTGCTGATACTGCTGACCCGGTTGGGGAAGTCGTTTTCGTCTTTATAGCCCAGGAAATATCGGAACCCGTCGGTCCACGCGATCGTATTGTCGGGGTTTAACGGGTCCTCGTTATTTACCTCCATGTACCACAAGCCGATATTGGTCGCCTTGGTCACCAAATTTATTCTGAATAATTGTTTTTCGGTTTCGTTCTTGGCGTTTTCAAGGGAATCCATCGTGTTGAAAAGGGATTTGTAAAACACGACGGTTAAGGCGACAAACAAAACGATGATGGACGTGATGATCAATAAAATACGGAAGACCAGCCGATTGATAACGTCCATGGCGGCGGCCCTGTCTTGCAGCGTGATGATCGACCACGAATCGGAATAACCGGGCAGCGTTACGGGTTTATAGCTTACGTAGTAGGCCATGCCTTCCTCGGTGACGATCGTCAACCCGCTTTGGCCGTCCATAACGGCATCGATCACGGTCCGAAATTCATCGGAGATGACGAAGGGCCGCTCTTCCGAAGCGACGGTCCCGTCCGGGTTGTGGATAACACTGCCGGTATTATCCTGCATGGGGATGGTGTGAACCAACGATTTGAAATTGATATGCCTCGTCAGGAAGGCATCCTCCGGATGCGCGATGATGATCCCGTCGCCGTCGATGATGAATGAATATTGCCCGCTTGAGCTGTCGGCGGTTTGACTGACCAGAAATTGAAGGTAAGTTAAGTTGATATCCGCGCCGAAGATGCCCACCATTTCCCCATCCTTGATCATGGGGATAAAAATCGAGACGCACGGCATACCCGTGTATACGGAATAATAAGACTGGGAAATGAACGGCCGCTTGTGCTCCATCATATACCTAAACCAAAAACGGTCGCTCCTGTTGCTCAAGACCCCCTCCGAGCGGGCCGTTTGCATCCCGTCCGTCCCCGTAATAAAAAACAACTCTATGTAATCGTTACGCGCCGCCGCGTCGGTGAGGACGGGCTGCTGGAGCTCACCGTCCATCGACAGGATCGCGGGGCTTTGCGCAAGTTCATAGGACAGGTTGTATACGCCGTCCAAAAAGGCACGCACCGCCTGTTGCTTTGAGAGGGACGTCTTAGCGGTATCGTTACGTATTTGGTCGTCATATGCCCCCGTGAGCATATGCACAGCCGTAAGCGGGATCACCACAAGCAACGTAACGATAACCAACGCGACCGCGATAAACGAATACCTTATTTGATACTTACCCATCCCACTATCCCCCTTAAGCGTCAGAACGGAAAAAATAGCGGATTTCATTAAAAAGCAACGAATCCGCTATTGTAGCCGTCATATACGGCGCATGGATTAGTCGTTGCGGAGCCATGCGCTTTTATAATGCGATAAAATCTACGTGGTTCTTTTTTTCCACAGTACCGCTTTTTCTTCTTTGACGAGGGTGATTTCGGGTTCGGGATAAGGGCTGTTGGGGCCGCCGATACCGTAGATAAAATGCTGCCCGTCTTCCGCCAGGTACAATTGTTCTTCAAACCCGTCGTCGTGCCCATATTCCCCGATGTGCTTGTACCCCAAGCATTTGGCATTATAGGTGCTGTATTCCTTTTCTTTGACTACCGTTTTCATTCTACACCTCCTAAAATCTGCTTGCTGTTTATGATGGTTTATTGTAAAACAAGTTACGTGCGCGAATTAGCCCCTTTGTTCATAAAATTATTTACCATAGTAAATCGCAAAAATATCCTTTGTGGTGTATTGACAAATGAGAAAAAGTATTGGTTAAGCCGTCATTTTATGGTATGTTATTAAAGGTAAGGGGTGAATGAAATGGTCGGTACTAATCAAAAAGGGGATATCGCGGCAAAAGGTTACCGCGAGGACGACCCCAACCACTTGGTCAGGCAACGGATCAACAACCTTTTGACCACCGCGACAACCCAATCCATCATAACCGTATGCGCGGGCGCGGGCTGCGGCAAGACACGCGCCGTCCATGACTTCCTGCGGCAACAGCAGCGCCCGTTCCTTTGGGTACAGCTTTACGAGGACGGTAACGACATCGCCCGCCTTTGGGAAAGTCTGGTTGCCGCAACCCTGCGCGCCGGCGACAGCCTTGCCGAAAGATTTAAGGCGGCCGGCTTCCCCCCCAACGCAAATATGACGGAGCGGTTCCTGCATTTTAAGAACCATGTGCTGGCGAACGAGCCGTGTTCGATCGTATTGGATGACTTCCATATCATCAAAGAGCCGTCTGTGCTGGCTTTCATCGGCAAGATCATCGACAACCTAACGCCGAACATCAAAATATTCCTGATCTGCCGCAATATGCCGAAGATCAACATTGAAATATACCGGTTAAAAGGATTCGTCTCGGAAATAAACGAGGAAGAGCTGAACTTTACCGAGGATGAATTAATGCATTGCCTTAAGCAACAAGGATTGTCATTGGGCAGCCAAACCATACGCAATATATATAAGGATACGGGAGGGTGGGCTTTCGCGGCAAACCTCGTCACGCGGTCGTTAAAGAAGGTACCCATGTATACGGGGTTTGTGAAAACGATGCTGAAGCAAAATTTCTTTAAGCTCATGGAGGTCGAGAATTGGGACCATTTGCCGAGTGATTTAAAAATATTTTTGTTACGGTTGTCGTTGATAGACCGCCTTTCCGTCGAATTGGTTGATATCCTTGCGGGCGGCGACGACCGGTTGCTCACCGGGTTAAAGCAACAATGCGCCTATATCCGCTTCGACGTTTACGGAGGCGCATACCTGATCCATCATTTTTATCTGAGCTTCTTACAATCGAAGCAGGGAATCCTTACGGATGGGCAAAAATCGGATACATACAAATCGGCGGCACTGTGGTGCAGGCAAAACGATTTTATGGTGGACGCGCTTAATTATTACGAAAAAATAAGTGACTACGATGCGATCGTATCCGTTTTGTGGGAATTGCTGGGTTACAACACATCACAGGAGGTTTCGCTGCATATCGCGGGTATCTTTGAACGCGCATCGGAGGAAGTGTACGACCGGGTCAGCTTCTTCCCCGCCATGCACCTGTACACGCTCCTTTGCTTGGCGCGTTGGAAAGAATTCTTCGCCATGGCGGAAAAACATGAGCGGAAATTGCTCGCGTTGCCCGAAAGCGATACCTACCGAAACGATACGCTGAGCTTGGTGTACTTTTTTTGGGGATTCGTGCGGTTTATGATGAGCACCATGGACAACCGCTACGACTTTGACGTTTATTATATAAAATCGGCGAAACATATGGCGAAATCGTTTTCAGAGCCACTCAGAAACCACGTCGCTTCATTCGGTTCATGGTTCAGCGCGGTGGGGACGTCAAACAAGGATGCGCCGCATGATTTCCTGAAAGCCGTTATCCGCACGGAAAAAAACGCGGCCAATCGGATCGGCGGCGTGAACGGGTCGGGCGATTTATGCCAAGGGGAGCTCAGGTTTTACCAAGGCAACCTTCGGGAAGCGGAGCCGCATCTTATCCACGCGTTGGAACAAGGGCGCAAGTACAGGCAATTTGAAACCATACACCGTTCGCTCTTCTATATCATGCGCATAGCGATCACCCAAGGGGAACGCGCGAAAACCGAACAGGTATTAAAGGAATTGAAAACGCTTTTGGAGGAAGAAAACTATTCCCGCCGTTTTATAACCTATGATATCGCCCTCGGGTGGTATTATTACATCGTCCGTCAGTCGGACAAGGTGCCCGATTGGTTAAAGGGTGAGTTCGCCTTATACGGGCACGCGTATTTCCTCAATAATTTCGGCAATCAAATTAAGGCACGTTACCATTACCTAAACCGGAATTACCTGCCGCTGCTGACCTATATCAGGGAAATGAAGCAACGGGAATCGATCCTGTACGGCCGCGTGGAGATGCTGGCAATGGAAGCCTGCATCCACTACCAAATGAAAAACAAGGTAACGGCGTGGGCTTCATTAAACGAGGCATACGAAGCGGCCGCCCCCAACAGCATTATAATGCCGTTTATCGAACTCGGTAAGGATATGCGTACACTGATATCCGCCGCTCTGCATGAAAAAACGGACGGTAAAGCGCCGAGCGTCACAATCCCCCGTATATGGCTGGAATCCATCAAGCATAAAGCGACCTCGTACGCGAAAAACCAATCCATGCTGATCACCAAGCATACCGTGTTCAGCAGTAACGAAAAATCGTTGACCGCCCGCGAACACGATGTCTTGTATGACTTGTACCACGGGTTTTCGCAGACGGAGATCGCAAACAAACGGAGCCTGTCGATCAACACGGTTAAAATGTACACAAAAAACCTTTACGATAAGCTGCACGTACACAAAATCGCCGACCTCGTGCGTATCGCCGCGGAACAAGGGTTGGTGTAAAAGGTTTTTGTTAAGAGATAAGCATAAGCTCCCGTGCGGCGGCGGTTAACTCCCCGCGGTAATCGGGATGGGCGATGGCGATCAGCCGTTCGGCGCGTTCCTTGACGGAAGTGCCGCGCAAGTGCGCCGCGCCGTATTCGGTGACGGCGTAGTCAACGTCGTTGCGTGAGAGGGATACGACCGCGCCTTGTTTTAACATGGGGACGATCTTGGAAACGCGGGTACGGACATAAGTGCCGTCCGCGTTTTTTTCATGGGGGCTTTTAATTTCCGCCGTAGAATAAAGTGCGATGAAGGATTTACCGCTCTTTGCCTTCTGCGCGCCGACGGCGGTGTCGGTTTGGCCGCCGGTACCCGAATATTGGCGCGGGCCGATGGATTCGGAGCAGCATTGCCCGGTGAGGTCGATCTCGAGGGTGGTATTGATGGAGATTTGGTTGTCGTTTTGTGCGATGACGGTAGGGTCATTGACGTAGTTGGCGTCGAAGAAAAGAACCGAAGGGTTGTCGTGGATATAGTCGTAGACTTCCAACGTGCCGAGCGCGAAGGCCGCGATCGTCTTGCCGGGGAATTTCGTCTTGCGGGCATTGGTGACGACGCCGGATTTCACGAGCTTAACGAGGCCGGAGGAAAGCATTTCGGTATGTATGCCGAGGTCTTTTTTATCAGCCAGCGCGTTCGCCACGGCGTTGGGGATGCCGCCGATACCCAATTGCAAACAATCGCCGTCGCTGATGTATTCGGCGATATGGCGACCGATGCGTTCGTCGCGCTCGGTGACGGGGGCTTCGGCCAGCGCGGGTACGGGGTAATCGGCTTCGATGAAGTAATCGACTTCGTTTATGTGCAGTTCAAGGTCGCCGAAGGTACGGGGGAAGTTGGGGTTGATTTCCAAGATAACGGTGTCGGCTTGCCGGATCATACGCTTTTCGTAGGTATTCGATACGCTCAGGCTCACGAAGCCGTGTTTATCGGGTTTCGTCGCCGCGCCGATATAGATGTTCGGCTTCCTATGTACCAGCCGATTGACACCGCACAGGTGCAAATGGGCCGGGAGGTACGCCACGTTGCCGTTGGGGTAAGCGGCGCGCGTGGGCGGGGAAAAGAATATCGAATCCGTTTGAAAGGTATCGCGGTAAGCCGCGTCAAGGTAGGGATAACCGCGCAGCGACAGACAACTCGTGACGGTGATATCCTTCACGCGGCCGGCGGCGGTGTGCAGTTCGCTGAGAAAATGCTGCCCCTCCGCCGCACCCAACGCCGAAACGATATGGTCACCGTTTTTAATCAAATCCATCGCTTGACTTGCGGAAATAACCCTCATACCCTGCCTGCCTTTGTTTTATTTGTTTATTATTCGTCTTTTATCCCGAATTCCGAACTTCGAACTCAATAATTAACCGAACGCAATTCAAAATACCCCTGCGGATGCACGCATACCGGGCAAACTTTGGGCGCGTTTTCGGCGTCGGCGATGTGCCCGCAGTTGCGGCAGATCCACACGGATTTTTCCTTACGGGCAAAGACCTTGCCTTCTTCGATGTTTTGTAACAACGTGAGGTAGCGTTCCTCATGTTCTTTTTCGATTTTTCCAACCTTGTCGAATAGGTTGGCGATGCGGTCGAAGCCTTCTTCGCGGGCCTCGGCGGCCATACGCTTGTACATTTCGGTCCATTCCTCGTGCTCGCCCGCGGCGGCAGCCTTCAAGTTGTCGATGGTGGAAGGGATTTCGCCCCCGCAAAGCAGCTTGAACCAAATCTTCGCGTGTTCCTTTTCGTTGCCCGCGGTTTCTTCGAAGAGCGCGGCGATTTGTTCATACCCGTCCTTCCTCGCTTTTCCGGCGAAGTAGGTGTACTTGTTGCGGGCTTGGCTTTCCCCCGCAAACGCTTCGGCGAGGTTACGTTCGGTTTTTGTGCCTTTGATGTTTTCCATTGGGTGTGCCTCCTTGGGGGTGTTCGATTTTCCTTTTTAAGGAATATATTGTGATTCTCCCACAATTCACGCTTTGACACAACCCTTTAAATCCCCTATATTACATTTGTATTACATTTCTCCGCAAAGCGAGTTGACCCCATCATGGAAATAAATCCCCAATCCCTTATCCTCGAAGGCCGCAAGGCCGTCCTCGAAGCCCTCAACCATGAAAAACCGATCGACCGCATTCTGTTGCGTGTGGACGGTAAGCATAAAACCGTAAGCGGCGATGTGTCCCGCGGCTTGCCCTCCGGCGGGGGACAAGTGAATACACCCCCCGCTAAGTTGGAAGGTACGCTGCGTTTAATCGCCTCCAAGGCGCGCGCGCAGAAGATCGTCGTACAGGAAGTGGACAAGACGAAATTGGACGAGCTTTCGGAGACGGGGCATCACCAAGGGGTTATCGCTTTGTGCCCCGCCGTGCCGTATGTGGAAATTGAGGATATTTTAAATATTGCCGCGAATCGCGGGGAGGCTCCTTTTGTTATCGTATTGGACGGCGTGACCGACCCGCATAATTTGGGCGCGGTGATGCGTACGGCGGAAGCGGGCGGCGCGCACGGGGTTATTATCCCCAAACGGCGGGCCGTGGGGTTGACGAGTACCGTGGCAAAGACTTCGGCGGGCGCGATTTCACACATCGCGGTTGCGCGCGTGACGAACATCACGCAAGCGTTGGAAGCGTTAAAAAAAGCGGGCCTGTGGATCGCCTGCGCCGACGCGGGGGAAAAGAGTATATACGACGCCGACTTCGCGGGGCCCATCGCGCTTGTGCTGGGCGCGGAGGGCGAGGGCGTGAGCCGATTGGTACGCGAGAACGCGGACTTTGCCGTGGGGATACCCATGCTGGGTAAGATCGGTTCGCTTAACGTATCGGTAGCGGCGGGGATATTGGTATATGAAGTGGTGCGCAATCGGATCGGCTTGAAATGAGTTGATGGCGCATTATCTGTTGGTGGACGGATACAACGTCATCCATGCCGATGACGCGCTCGCCCGCGCGGCGGAGGATTCGCTGGAGACGGCGCGTTTAAAGCTGTGCGACCTGCTTTGCGAATACCGCGCACTCAGCATTTACCGCGTCATCGTGGTGTTTGACGCGCATCTGGTCGCCGGCGGGGTCGGGAGCGTTACGGATTACCGCAATATTAAAGTCGTCTTCACCAAGGAAGCGGAGACGGCTGACCGTTACATAGAACGCGCCGCATATAAAATGGCACGAATGAAGGAAAACAAGGTAACCGTCGCAACGTCCGACGTATTGGAGCAATTGATTATCCTCGGTCAGGGAGCGAGTCGCATTACCGCGGACGCCCTATTGTCGGAAATCGAAACCGCCCGCGAAAACATGCGTGCGAAGCATATTCAAAACCGCCCCATCAAAAACAATCCCGTGATCAACCTCGTGGATGAAAAAACAGCGAAGCTGTTGGAGGAAATGCGTTATCGAAAAACCAAACCTTAGCGATGAAAAACTCATCCAAGCCGCAAGAGCGGGTAACGTCGATGCCCTTGACGCGCTCCTTTCGCGCTACAAGCCGTTGGTAAAAGCGAAGGCCGCCATGTATTTCCTTTCCGGCGGCGACCGTGACGACTTGATGCAGGAAGGGATGATCGGCCTGTACAAGGCCTTTTTGGATTACGCACCGGAGAAGAACCCCGTGTTTTCGGCGTTTGCGTCGCTGTGCATCAATCGGCAGATATTAACCGCCATCAAAACCGCCGCGCGGCGTAAACACGCGCCGCTTAACGCCTCCCTCGCGCTCGATACCGCCGAGGACGCCCCGGAAATCGGAAATAACCCCGAAGCCCTGCTCATCAGCCGCGAGTCGTCCGAGGATATCAACCTTTTTATCCGTGAAAGCCTTTCCGAAATGGAATACAGCGTATTGATGCTGCACATTGAAGGGATGAATCATAAGCAGATCGCCGAAACGCTGGATAAACCGTTAAAATCGGTGGACAATACCCTCCAGCGCGTACGGCGCAAGATAACGATGCGATTTATTTTTCGCTGACGGAACGTACTTAAGCTAAGCTCTTTACGCGCAGCATTGCCGTGTATATAACCTTCTTGGATTTCTTGGGGGGGAGCGCGTGCAGGAGGGCGGCGGCGGTTTTTAAGTCGCAATTTTCCTTTATCATTAAATCCACCAATTGGGCCTCCAAGGAAAGCGCGGGTATTTCGTCCGGCTCGGGGGGGTTATTTTTTTGCCCTTGCGCGGATTGCCCGCGGTTTATAACGCAAGTATATTCGCCTTTACGCGCGTCGGGGTTTTCGGTTAATTGTATGATTACCTCGTTTGGCGTGCCGCGGTAAATACGTTCGAACTTTTTGGTCAAATCGTTGCATAAACAGATCCGCATTTCCGCGTCGGCTTCCGATAAAAAAGATAATGTCTTGGTTATGCGTATAGGTGATTCATAAAACACAGCTGCGCTTCCGAATGCCTTGATTTTTAGCCATACTTCGTCCCGTTCTTTTTTATCCCGCGGCCAAAAACCGATGAAGACAAACCGCGAAGCGTCGAATCCGCTGATCGAAAGCGCGGCGACGACTGCACTCGCGCCGCATACGGGTACGACTTCGATACCCGCCTCGACGGCCATACGTATCAATCGGTGCCCCGGGTCGGAAATGCACGGCGTACCCGCGTCGGAGATCAACGCCGCATCCTTCCCTTCCAACAGCGCGCGTATAAAAAAATCCCCCTTCTTTTCCTCGTTGTGCGCGTGGCAGGAGAATAAGGGGGTATTGAGTTTAAAATGCGCAAATAACGCGCGGGAGCGGCGCGTATCCTCGGCGGCGACCAGATCGACCTCGCGAAGGGTATTTACGGCGCGGGGAGTTATGTCGGACAAGTTGCCGATAGGGGTAGCCACGACGTACAACGTCCCGCGGTTCATACGAGCATTTCCATGGATGCCGCGTCGTCGGGCGCATCCATCGCCATACCCGCATTCCCCTCGCCGAAATCGTAAGAAACCGCCGGACCGTTTGAAGCGGCCGACGGGAAATCCGACGGACGGTTCGGGTCAAAGCCGCCTTCCTGTGCGCTGTACAACAGGGAATGGCGGACCCGTATCGTCCGTTCCTTCAAATCGTGTTGGCGGCGGCGGCGTATCTTGAAGCATTCGTCGCGCCCGGCTTTTTTTTCTTCCTCCACCGCGCGCAAACGCCTTCGGATGGCGATGATTTGACGGTCCACCCTGTCAAGCTGCAGCTTCACTTCCGCCGCCATACCGTCGCGGGTGCGGGCGTCCACATCGGCTCCCGTCACTTCTTGCAACTTAGCCAGCAAACGGCGCCTTACCGATTGCGCCGTGCGGATCGAATCGGTGTTGCTCAACCGTTCCGTCCCGATACGTGGGCGCGGTCGGGGCCTGCGTTCCCGTTCGGCTTTCTTTGCGCGTTCGTGCGCTTCAACCAACTGCGCGTTAAAGGCTTCCCGCCTGCTTTTATTGTCCTGCGTCCATTGTGTGGTCACGGTTATCGACCCCTTTTAATATTTATCGAATAATCGTTACAATTATGTTACAATCCAAAGTAAATGGGAAACACCGTATCCGCGCATGAAAGAGGTATGTTATGTCAGGGATTTCAAAAATAGTAGACGAACGCATCGAACAATTACGCAAAGAGAAAATCGAACTCGACAACATACGGGAGGATTTGAAAAATCGCGAGCTGTTATTAGCCGAGCGTGAAGCCGCCGTACCCGTACCCGCCCCGTCCGCCCCCGCTACCGCGCAAGCCCCGCCAAAGCGCGGGAGGGGACGCCCCCGCAAGGGTGAAAGCCCCAACATCCCGCCGCTCGACAGTGAAGCGTGGCGCAAAGCCGCCGCCGACATGGCGCGTCTGCGTGCCATCCAGTTCGCCGACCTTGCCGCCATCGAAGGGCAAAAGCTGGCCTTATTGGAGGAAATCGAATCGATCAAGGCACGGGACATGGCCGAACGGGAGCGTCTGCACTTAGCCTATATAGACGACCTTGCCAAATTAAAGTTGCAAAAGATGGCTGAGCTGGAGCAATATCTGGAGGAATACCGCGAGGAATGCTTTGCCAACATCCAAGCCGACCTGCGGCGGCAAAGGGAGCTGAACGCCCAACGTGCCGCCGAATTTGCACCCGCCGAGGAAGCCGCCGTCCCCCGAAAAACCCGCAATAAATGAAAACCGTCACGATCCTTGACGTCCCCTTCGCGGCATTGGCTTTTAACGAGGCACTCGATTTGTTGGAAACCTATTTATATGAAAACCGCAATCACATCGTCGTAACGCCCAACCCCGAAGGCGTGATGCTGACCCTCCGTAACCCCGTATTCGCGCAAGCGATCGCCGACGCGGATTTACGCTTGGCGGACGGCACGGGTATCGTGCTTGCCGCGCGGTACAAGAAAACACCCCTGCCGGAAAGGGTGCGGGGCCTTGATGTGACGTACGCCTTATTTGAAAGGCTTTCCCAAAAACGTAAAACCACGGCATATTTTTTGGGCGCGGCGCCCGGCGTGGCCCAACGGGCGAAAACCAATATAGAAAAACGATTCCCCGGGTTGTCCGTCGTCGGCCAACACCACGGATACTTTACGCCGGGGGACGAAACCGAAGAAAAAGTCCTGTCCGAAATTAACGATACCCAACCCGATATATTACTCGTCTGCACCGGAATGCCCCGCGCCGAGATATGGGCGGCGGCCCACCGCGATTTACCCGTACGCATTACCTTGTGTGTGGGCGGCACGATGGACGTCATGGCAGGTAATGTCCGTCTTGCCCCGAAGTGTTGGCGCGCGTTGGGGCTGGAATGGCTCTACCGTTTGATCACGCAACCCAAGCGCGCCCGCAGGATGCTGGATATCCCCCGTTTCATATTCGCGGTATCGGGAGGCAAGTAGATGAATATCAAGCAAACGAAAAAGCAACAAATCCGCGATTTTTTATTAATCATCGGCGGGACGTATTTGATGGCCTTCGCTCTCGTATCCTTTTGGCAGCCGCATTACTTGGTTACGGGCGGCATATCGGGCTTGGCGATCGTCATTGAAGACTATACATACAGGATAGGCTTTGCGGTCCCGCTGTGGATGAGTAACCTTGCCTTAAACATACCCTTGTTCCTGTTGGGTTATAAAACAATGGGGAAATCGTTTTTCTTCCGTTCGCTTTTTACCATGGTCTTGTTTTCGGTAGCCATGCAAAACTTGTCCTATCTCCCCGCGATACCCAGCGATATTTTGCTGGGTTCTTTGTTTGGCGGGGTGTTCAGCGGTATCGGGGTGGCGTTTATCGTCCGCGGTATGTCCAGCACGGGCGGCACGGTATTGATGGCTGCGATTTTGCATAATAAATTACTTAAGCACGTTTCGATGGGGAAGCTCATTTTCGCCTGCGATTTTTTGGTTATCCTCGTGGGGTTGATCGCCTTCGGGCCGGAACGCGCCATGTACGCCGTGATAGGTGTGTTCGTGGCCGCCAAGGTAACGGACGCCGTGTTGGAAGGCTTTAACTACGCGAAAGCCGCCTATATTATCTCCGACGAATCGGAAGCCATCGCCGCGGAAATCTTCAAACAACTCGACCGCGGCGCGACGAAGATCTCCGCGCAGGGCATGTACACGGGTGAACCGCGGGGTATGCTCATGTGCATCATTTCCGCGCGGGAACTGGTGCGATTAAAGACGCTGGTATACGCACGGGATAAAAACGCGTTCATGATCGTGGCCGAGGTGCGCGAGGTATTGGGCGAAGGATTTACGGCGCATTCATTGTAGGAGGGGTATATGGAGCAAATCACGTTCGGTAAAACAAATCGGAGCATAGGCCGTACGGGTTTCGGGTGCATCCCCATCCAGCGCATCCCGTACGAAGAGAGTACCGCGTTGCTTCGCCGCGCGTACGAAAACGGCGTAACCGTATACGATACCGCCAACGGATACACCACCAGCGAGGAGAGAATCGGGATCGCGTTCGAAGGTTACAAGCGCGAAGGGATCGTATTATGTACCAAATCAGGTGCGCAAACCCCGTCGGACTTGGCGGCGCACCTCGAAAACAGCCTAAAAATGATGCGAACCGATTACATCGACGTTTTCCAATTCCACAATCCCGCGTTTGTACCCATGCCGGGCGGCGCGGACGGGTTATATGACGCGTTGCTCGCGGCCAAGGCACAGGGCAAGGTACGCCATATCGGTATTTCGTCCCACAAACGCGAAGTGGCGGAAAAAGCCGTGACGTCTGACCTGTACGACGTGTTACAATACCCGTTTTCGTACCTTTCCACCGAAGGGGAAATGGCGGTCGCCGAATTGTGCCGCACGCATGGCGTCGGTATTTTGGGCATGAAGGCGCTGTGCGGCGGTATCCTTACAAACGCCCGCGCCGCGTTTGCGTTTTTACGGCAATATGAAAACATCGTACCCATATGGGGTATACAGGAAATGCGGCAGCTGGATGAAATCCTGTTATATGAAAATAACCCGCTTGTATTGGACGGACCGTTAAAAGCCGTGATTGACGCCGACCGCGCGGAATTGGCCGGCGCGTTTTGCCGCGCGTGCGGGTATTGCTTGCCTTGCCCCGCAGGCATCCCCATCCCCATGGCGGCGCGGATGACGTTTTTACTGGGGCGTATGAGGAAGGACGTGCTCCAATCCGATGATTGGCAAGCCAACATGCGCAAAATCGACGACTGCACCGATTGCGGCCACTGTAAGGCGAACTGCCCGTACGAATTGGATGTACCCGTATTACTTCGGCAACATAAGGAGGAATATTTCCGATGTCTGTAACCTTCCGACCGCCGTGGAAGGGTGAACTCACCCCACGCGAACGGTTCAACTGCCAAATGCGCTCCGAACCCGTTGACCGTTCCTTCCATATGGAGTTCGGTTATTGGGACGAGAATTACACCGTGTGGGAGGCGTTTGCGAAAAACGGCATCAAACACGAGTGGGAAGCCAACCGCGCTTTTTCCTTCGATCCGATCCATGTGGTTTCGGGCTGGAATTGCGTGTGGATGAACCCCTATTTCGAGCGTAAGGTAATCGCCCGCAACGGCGAAAAGGTAACCATCCAAGACCATAACGGCTTAACGGCGGAAAAATTCGAAAGCCACAGCGCGACGATTCCGCATTACACGAAATCATCGATCACCACCCCCGATGATTGGCTGAAGGTAAAAAGGGAACGCTTTGACCCAACGACCCCTTCCCGCCGCCCTAACGTGGCGGAGCTTATCGAACAGCACCCGCCGACGCGTGATTATCCGCTGGGTATATACGCGGGCTCCATGATCGGCAACATCCGCGATATGCTTACCTTCGAAGGGTTGTGCTACGCGTACGCGGACTACCCCGAAATGCTGGAGGACATGGTGGAGACCGCTTGCGTGCTGATGGAAAACTACCTCGACGCGGTGCTGGGGCGCATCGATTTCGACTACGCCAGCGGCTGGGAGGATATTTGCTTCAACTACGGGCCGATACTCCCCCCGAAATTCTTTGAGGACGTGATCGCGCCGCGGTACAAACGTATCGCGAAGAAACTGACGAACAGCGGCATTGACCTGTGGTATACCGATTGCGACGGCGACGTGCGTCCCCTGTTAAAGGTATTCCTCGATTCGGGGATTAACTGCCTGTTCCCGTACGAGGTTAATTCCTGCGCGCACCCGGGCGAACTGTTGGACGCGCATCCGGGCTTGCGCATCATGGGCGGCGTGGATAAGATGCAAATGATCAAGGGTGGCGAAGCGATCACCTCGTACCTTGAAACCCTCGTACCCTATGTAAAGCGCGGCGGGTTTATCCCCTTCTGCGACCACCGCTGCCCGCCCGACGTCACATGGGAGAATTACCTGTTTTATTTAGACGAAAAGGAACGGCTCTTCGGCCGTTTATCATAAGGAGGAAATAAACAATGAGCCATTTATACGAAGAAATTTCGGCCGCTTTGCAAAGAGGCAAACAAAACGATGTGAAGGCATTGGTGGAGCAAGCCATCGCCGAAGGATTACCCGCGGAGGAAATCTTAAACAGGGGTTTACTGGCGGGCATGGATGTAATATCCAAGCAGTTCCAAGAAAACGAAGTCTATGTACCCGAGGTGCTGGTAGCCGCGCGCGCCATGAACGCGGGTACGGCACTCCTTAAGCCGCTGCTGGCGGAAGCGGGCGCGAAGGCCGTGGGTAAGGTGTTGATCGGCACGGTAAAGGGCGACCTGCACGACATCGGCAAAAACCTCGTGCGGTTGATGCTCGAGGGCAAGGGATTGGAAGCGATTGATTTGGGCGTGGACGTTTCCGCCGAGCAGTTCCTTGCGGCGCATAAGGAGCATAAGGCTGATGCTGTTGCTTTGTCCGCGCTGCTCACTACTACCATGCAGGAGATGAAGAATATTATCGGGGCATTTGAGGAAGCCGGTTGCCGTGACGAGGTGATTTTCCTTGTGGGCGGCGCGCCGATATCCGAATCGTTTAAGCAGACCGTGGGCGCGGATATTTATACCCCCGACGCGGCCAGCGCGGCGGAGGAATGTAAGAAGGCGATATTGGCGCGGAAGTGAAGTTTGGTTGACGGGTAACGTCCGCGGTCGGGGGCGGGGGATGTGACGCGCACTCACGAAATCGGGGGGCAATCGGCTCGGTCGGGCAAGTGAAACCGCTTGTCTCCGCAAGCGGAGCCTTCTCGGTTTCACATAAGCCCGCCCTTCGCCGCTTGCCCCCCGATTTTCGTAGGTGCGCTTACACATCCCCCCACCCCCAACCGCTGGTTTACGGTAAAAATATTCGGGTATTTTATAGGTCATTTCTTTTCCTTCCTTCTCCCGCTTGGGGTAGAACGCGAAGGAAATGACTTTTAAACCTTGACGGTGTTTTGATGTGGACGGATAAGCCTGTAAATGAGTGTTAAAATTTTGCAAGGCAAGCGAACAAATGATATTTGGTACGCAAGTAATATGATTTTTTGCGGAAACGGAGGGTACAATGGATAAAATATTATCAAAATTTAATATACCCGAATACCAAGGCATTTCATTGATTGCAAACAACGGAGCGGTGAAAAATGTCAGCAACAATGAAGCAGTACGAAATGTTGGTGATAAGTATATTTTGAAGAAAACAGCACACATTGACCAATGTAAAAGGAATATCAGTTTGGCACAGCAGCTTTCCGAAAAAGGTATACTTGTGCCTCGATTTATTCCATTAAAAAATGGCGATTTTTATACTCAAGAAGGAGATTATTACTATTCGTTAATGACGAAACTAAACGGTAAAGCGGCACAAATTGATACAGGCGATTACATCAAGAAAGCGGAGATTATAGGAAAATTAGTCGCTTCACTAACTCTTGCTTTTAGCAATTGTGAATGTGATGTGTGCCCGGATACAAATTGCATACACTTATTAAATGATTGGGTGAAGCGTGAAATCGCAGATAAATCTTTGCCTGTATCGAAAAGGGTACTCGAATACTTAGATAACTTTGAAACATTATACAGAAAATTACCCCGGCAAATTAACCACAAAGATTTGAACGGAGGTAATATGCTTTTCGATGATAATATGGTATTTCAAGGATTTATTGACTTTGACATCGCAGAAATAGATGCAAGGGCATATGACATAAGTTATATTTTGTGGTGCATTATTTATGTGGATGAAAAAGATAATCCGAAAAAGTTTCATAGAAGCATTGAAATAGCAAAGTGTGTTTTTGAAAATTACAGTTCAATCGTCAAACTAACTGCCGACGAAAAGCGAGCTATTCCGTATCTGTATATTTATATTGGCATTATGGTATCGGCTTGGATATCGAAAAGTGGTAACGTGGACTTAGCGGTATCTTGTGCAAAGTGCATGGAAATGTTTTTTGACAATTTGCACTATATCACATTTAGTTAAATGTACTGTACAGTATTAAACATTTTCTACGGCTACCATACTGCACAACTTTTCCCTTATATCAAGTCCGCTTGGAAGGACAAGCCTTAAAAATGTGCTATAACTTGTATAGCAATCGAATACAATTTATTTTTAACAGGTGATAAAATGGAAAAAACGTGGATAGATTGGATAGTAGAATTGCAATCCATAGCGCAGATAGGATTGGCTTATTCAAAAGATGTTTACGATATAGAACGCTTCGAGAGAATAAGAGAAATCACCGCCGAAATGATTAGCAAGCAATCAAATTTGCCTTTGGAAACCGTTAAAAATTTATTTTGTAACGAAACCGGATATCAAACACCCAAAATGGATACAAGAGCGGCTGTATTCCAAGAAAATAAAATTCTGTTGGTAAAAGAACACACTACATGGTCTTTACCGGGCGGTTGGATTGATATAAACGAATCTGTGAAATCGAATACAATAAAGGAAGTTAAGGAAGAAGCCGGACTTGACGTAATGCCTGTCAAAATAATTGCTATTCAGGATAGAAACAAGCATAACAAACCTCAATATGTATATGGTGTATGCAAGGTTTTTGTCCTGTGTGATATAGTTTCCGGAGCGTTTAAGCCAAACGTAGAAACATCGGAAAGCGGATTTTTTGCTCTTGATGATTTGCCCGATTTAGCGAACGCAAAAAATACTATTGAACAGATAAATATGTGTTTTGAAGCTTATTATAATAATAATTGGATAGTTCAGTTTGACTGATAAAGAGGATTATAGTTGGTAAGCCGCAAACAATTTTTCCCTTATATCAAATCCGCTTGGAAGGACAAGCCTGTGAAGGTGTTATATGACTTCATCCATCGGAATCCGCACACCGATGTCCTTGGCTTTTCGCTCGGCAACGAGAGAAGCGATTTCCGAATGTTCGAGGTTTTCCAGCAAATAGAACAACTGCTCGTACCGTAGTATATCCATCATCACAATGTCCGGGCGGTTGTTTTTGAAAATAAATGTAGTGCCGAGTTGTTTGGTCTTATCACAGGTTGCTTTAAAATGTTTGGTGGCCTCTGTGATCGGCACAATCGCATCAGCGTGTATATTCATGGGAACGCCTCCTTGACGGCAAAAAATATGTATACCACGATAACACGTTTTAATAATAACGTCAAGAATAGTTTAAATAATTATTCTAACAAAAATAAGGACCCCGATTGTAACTTCAACTGCCCCCCGGAAGGGGAGAAGAAGAAAAAGGTAGGCCCAAAGGGTGGAAACCTGTAAACTGTTGTTTGCGGACAAGCAGGAAACAGGGAGGCCAACCGATGAG